>MDTG01281906.1_pt1 | contig 12275 bp, 12 predicted proteins | sample 811421 | NCBI WGS metagenome assembly MDTG01 (sample SAMN05326645, study PRJNA326480) | marine metagenome | isolation source: seawater | place: Pacific Ocean: South East | collected 2011
GGCGTAGCTCAGTTGGTAGAGCAAGCGACTGTTAATCGCTGGGTCACAGGTTCGAGTCCTGTCGCCGGAGCCAAGAACAATAGTATGAGAATATTTATTAGTGGAATTGCTGGATTTCTAGGTAGTCACCTCGCGGATAATTTTATAAAAGAAGGACATAAAGTTGTTGGCTGTGACAGTCTAATTGGAGGAGAAATTGATAATGTTCCTTCCGAAGCCGAATTCTACCAATACGATTGTTGTTATAGAAATTCCATGTTAAAAATAACTAAGAATTGTGACTTAGTCTTTCACACAGCTGCTACTGCTTATGAGGGCTTATCAGTATTTTCACCGCATCTAATTACACAAAATATTGTGACTGGTTCCGTCGCTTTATTTAGTGCAGCTATCGAAAATAAAGTCAAAAGAATTGTATTTTGTTCTTCTATGGCCAGATATGGTACAAATAAGACACCATTCAAGGAGGATTTCATACCAAATCCACAGGATCCTTATGGTATTGCTAAAGTTGCTGCGGAAAATATCTTAAAGAATTTATGTGAGACTCATGGTGTAGAGTATGTTATTGCAGTTCCTCATAATATAATAGGGCCAAGACAAAAATATGATGACCCATACAGAAATGTAGTTTCAATCATGATTAATCTGATGTTACAAAACAGGCAGCCAATAATATATGGAGATGGAAATCAAAAGCGTTGTTTTTCTTATATTGATGATGATTTATATTGCTTAAAGGAAATGGCATTTAGTGAAAAGGTTGTGGGAGAAATAATAAATATTGGACCTGATGAGGAATTTATTTCTATAAATACTTTAGCGAATAAACTTTCAAATCATTTAAGATTCAATCTAAACCCAACCTATGTGAAAGGGAGACCTAAAGAAGTTATTAATGCTACGTGTTCTGCAGATAAGGCAAGAAAAATTCTTGGTTATAAAACAAAAACATCCCTTGATGAAGGGTTAAAAAAGATGATTTCTTTTATAAAAACAAAAGGAACAAAAAAATTTAGATATCATTTGGACCTAGAAATCATTAATGATCTTACTCCCAAAACATGGAAAAACAGATTATTCTAGATGCTCAAAATTAGTTATGTTTGTCCAGTATTTAATAAGATTTCTTACTTAGATAAGGTTTTGAATGCAATTTATTCACAAATAGGTGATTTCGAAAAAGAGTATATCTTTGTTAATGACGGATCAACTGATGGTTCATTAGATTTTATAAGAGAGAAAACAAAAAAATGGCCAAATACAACAATTTTATCCCAAAAAAATACAGGACCTGCAATAGCAACACAAAATGGTATTAAAAGATCAAAAGGAGATTTCTTAAAGCTTGTTGGAGGAGATGATATAATGGCACCGAACTGTACTCAGATTCTTTTAGAAGTCATTAAAAAAACTAAAACAGTAGCGGTTTTCAGTAAATACAAATTATTCAAAAAATTTAGTGAAATTAAATTTAAAAGTGAAAAAATTCAAAATCTTTATGTAATCCAAAACCCGATAGAAAGAACATTGATTTCCAATTTTTCTGGTACAACACCAAATCTATACGATAACAAGTTTATTAAAAAATCAGGCGGGTGTGACACTAAAATTTTTGTTGAAGATTTTTCTTTGGTTTTAAGATTATCTAAATATGGAAATTTTTCATTTATCAAAAATATTCTATCATTCGGTCCAGCAGGTGATCAAAATAGAATAATGATTGGGAAAAAAGCCCAATTACTTCACGATTATAACGCCGCAATTTATTATTTTTTAAAAGAAAATATTTTTCAAAAAAAAATAAAAATTATTGCTTGTATAAAATGTCTTGGAAGAGCCGAAAAATGGTACAGAAGAAATTTTAAAAAAACTTTTTTTTCTAACATCAATTTTTTAAGATTGAAATATTATTTAATTAAAAACAATGAACATGAATATATAAAAAAGTCATGCGAAATATTCTATAAAAAGAATGTAGATATAAGATATAAAATTAAATAATTCACTCACCTAAATTAAATAAGTTTCCTTTCTTTCTGCAAGAATCGATCATTCTTTTAAACATAAAAACAGATAAAATAAAGTAAAAAATATTTAATGAAAAAGATATTAATAATTCGTTTATTGATATTATTCCATAATCAATGATCTGTCTCATTCCCTCGAAAATATGAGCTGGAGGAAACATAAGAGCAAAAGTTTGAAAAATTCCCGGAAGTGCTTCTAAGGGATAATATACACACGAAAAAGGTAATAAAACAAAAATAAAAGCCCATGCTAATTCTTCAAATGCCTGACCATATCTAAGCACTAAACCACTGACAACAAATCCTATTGACCAACCAACAAAAACTAAATTGAATATGAAAAATATTAAATATAAACCTAGTTTAAAAAATTGAAGATCGAAATAATAGTTTGCCACAAAAATTGCTGGGATTAAACCGAGAGATGTTCTCAAAAAACTAGTAATTACCAAACTTAATATTATTTCTGAAGTTTTAATCGGAGTAATTAATAAATGTCCTAAATTTCTTGACCATAATTCCTCAAAAAAAGTCATAGACAAACCAAGTTGTGCTCTAAATAATACATCCCAAAGGATTATTGCACTTAATAAAAATGAAATTGAATTTATACTGTTGGTTAAGTTATTAGTTAAAAGAAAATCAGAAAAAAATCCCCACAAAATTATTTGAATTGATGGCCAATAAAAAATACTCATCATTCTAGGTCCTGAACCAATTACAAGAATAATATACCTGTTTATCATTGCATAAAGTCTTTGAAACATTTAATTACTTAACCTTAAAAAAAGCTGCTCTAAATTCTTTAGTTTTTTATTTTTCAAAATTTCTTTTGGCATTCCATCAAGAATTATTTTTCCTTTGTTAAGAATTATAATCCTATTACAAATTTTTTCTACTTCGTGCATATTATGAGAAGCTATCAAAATTATAGTTTTGTTAAATCTTTGATATTTTTTTAAAAAATCTCTTATAAAAATTGATGTATCAGGATCAAGTGAGGCAGTCGGCTCATCAAGTAATAAAATTTTGGGATCATTAATTAGAGCTTTACAAATACCAACTTTAGTTTTTTGACCAGCTGATAATGATCCAAATTTTCTGTCTAAAAGATCATTTATTTTTAACTTTTCTGCCAAATCATCAATTTTAACTAAAAAATCTTTGACAGCATACATTCTAGAATAAAAAATAAGATTTTGTTTGACAGTTAACTTCTTGGGTAAATCTAAATAAGGACTTTCGTAATTTAACATTTTTAAAATATCAAATCTTTTATGCGAGAATTTTTCACCAAAAATTCTTATTTGACCTTGTGTTGGGAGTATTAAACCCAAAATCATTCCCATTAAAGTTGTTTTCCCTGCTCCATTAGTGCCAAGTAAACCATATATACCAGGCTTAGAAATATTAAAATTTATATTATCTATAGCGAAAAAATCGTTATACTTTTTAGACAGACTGATTATATTTAAAGTCAACCTTTTTACCTTTTATTTAATAAATAATATTTTGATAGTAGAATTTAAACAATTTAAGAATATTTTTAGAATTTACTTTAAGAATACTTTAAAAAAAAAATGAAAATAAAAAAAATAAATCTTAATTTTAAAAAAATTGATAAAATATTTGACGGATTTAATAAGATTAAAAGGTATAAATTTCAACATAAATTATTTGATTCTTCATGGTCAAATATACTATCAAGAGAAATATTAATAACAAAAAATGCAGTTGCAATTCTCCCATATGACAAAGTCAAAAATAAATTGATATTGATTAAACAATTTAGATTAGGAGCTCTTCTATCAAATTATAATCCTTTCCAAATAGAAATTATAACCGGATTAGTTGAAAAAACTGATATAGATCAAAAATCGGCAGTTATTAGAGAAGCAAAAGAAGAAGCTGGAATAAATGTGCATTATAAAAAAATTCAGCCTATAAGAGATGTTCTTAACAGTCCTGGAAGTACTAATGAATCTACAAGTATATTTTTTTGCGAGTGTACTTTTAATAATCTTGAAAAAATTAAAGGAAATGTTGATGAGAATGAAAATATAATGGTTTTACAGTTGTCACCAAAAAAAGTTTTCAAACTTTTATTAAATAAAAAAATTCATTCTGTAAATACAATAATTGCTTTAGAATGGTTTAAAAATTATTTAAAGAGTAAAAATAGATGAATCTCTACAAAAACTTTTCAGAATGTGTAGGTAAAACTCCTTTAATAAAATTAAATAAAGTATCAGAAGAAACTGGGTGCAACATCTATGGAAAATGTGAATTTTTAAATCCCGGAGGAAGTGTTAAAGATAGAGCTGCATTACAAATAATCAATGATGCAATTAAAGAAAAAAAAATTAAAAAAGGTGGTATTATAGTTGAAGGTACAGCTGGTAATACTGGCATTGGATTAACTTTGGTAAGTAATTCATTAGGTATTAAAACAGTAATTGTTATTCCTGAAACACAAAGCGATGAAAAGAAAGATATGCTCAAACTTTGTGGTGCTGACTTAAGAGAGGTAAAAGCTCTTCCCTATAAGAATCCTGGAAACTATATTAAGTTTTCAGAAACTTTATCCAAGGAAATCAAGAACGAAAATGGTGTTTTTTGGGCTAATCAATTTGATAATATTTCTAATATGAAAGCACATTTTCTTACAACTGGACCCGAGATATGGAATCAAACTGAGGGACATGTTGACGGCTTTGTTTGTTCAGTAGGTACTGGAGGAACAATATCTGGTGTTTCAAAATTTCTCAAAGAAAAAAAAAGGAATGTAAAAATTGCTTTGGCAGATCCATACGGTTCAGCATTGTACAATTTTTATAAAAATGGAGAGCTTAAAGCTGAAGGTGACTCTATAACTGAAGGAATTGGTCAAGGAAGAATAACTAAAAATCTAGATTGCTTAAAACTTGATGAATCATTTAGGGTTAGCGATAATGACGCATTATCTGAAGTTTTTTATCTTCTTAAACACGAAGGACTGATTTTAGGAGGTTCATCAGGCATTAATATTGTAGGAGCAAAAAAATTAGCTGAGCAATTAGGACCTGGCAAAACAATTGTCACAATTTTATGCGACTATGGCACTCGATACAAAAGTAAAATTTTTAACAAAAATTTTCTAATTTCAAAAAATTTAAAAGTTCCAAAATGGCTGAAAGAATAAGAGAAAAAAATTTAATTGGTAGTAAAAAACTTTCAGAAATTTTAATGAATGAAAATGTTAAAATCTTGGATGCAAGTTGGTTCCTTAGTGAACCTAAAAAGGGATATGCTGTATATAAAAAAAATCATATTCCTGGGGCAATTTTTTTTGATATAGACTTTATTTTCAAAACAAAAAGAAATATTCCTCATATGATGCCTGAAAAAAATTTTTTTCAAATTTACCTTCAGAAAATGGGAATAAGAAATTTTGACAAAATAATAATTTATGATCAGATAGGTTTCTTTACATCTTGTAGGGTATGGTTTACACTTAAAATATTTGGACACAAGGAAGTATTAATCTTAGATGGTGGTTTTAAAAATTGGATAAAACAAAAACTAAAAACTTCAAATTTGATCCCAAGTAATAAAAAATCAATTTACACAATAAAATTCGACGAAACAAAAATAAAAAATAAGTTAGACGTAAAAAAATCAATTTCTAAAAATGAATTTTTAATAGTAGATGCTAGACCTGAGGAGAGATTCAAGGCAATGATAGATGAACCCAGAAAATCAGTTGCAAGAGGAAAAATACCAAGCAGTATTAATATACCTTTTAACAAAATTTTTGATAGCAACGGATTTTTATTAAATGATAAAAAACTAAACAAAATATTTAAAATAAAAGATTTTTTTTTTGAGAAAAAAATTATTGTTTCATGCGGTTCTGGAATAACTGCATGCAACATAATTTTTGCTCTTGAAATTCTAGGTAAAAGGTTTAATTATTTATACGATGGATCTTGGTCTGAATGGGGACGTATTGAAATATAAAATTTACAAAAAATCAAAATCTGCCATGCAATCTGGTATTAAAAATACTAAAAAATGGTATTTAGAATCAATGGAAATAAACGTAAGAGCACATAATCTCTATTTTGATTGGAGTAGTTCTACAAGTATTGAAGATCAGATAAAATTGTCGTTCGACGATTTGCAGAGTGCAATAGATTTTGCCAAAAAAAAAAACTTAGACTTTGAAGTTTTTGTTCCTAATCAATCAAATCAAATTATAAAATCTTATTCGGATAACTTTAAACCGAAAAAAAAATTAATATGATTAATTTCGTTGTAGCAACACATGCAGAGTCTTCACCAATAATTACTTTTTACAAACTCAAACAAATTAAATCAGATTCAATATTTCAAGTTTTTAGGAATAAAAATAATAATATTTTTTTAATTATAAGTGGTATAGGTAAAGTAAGGTCTGCTTCTGCAACAATGTATCTTTACAGTGTTCATACTAAAACAAAGAATCAAATATGGATTAATATAGGAATTTGTGGGCATAAGAATCACCCACTTGGAAACGGATATTTAATTAACAAAATAACAGATAAATCTACAAATAAAAACTTCTATCCCATCCTAGCCTTTTCACACACCTTTTCCACTAATAGCTGCATTACATGTGACAAGCCTAACTTTAATTATTGTGAATCATTATACGATATGGAATCTAGCGGGTTTTTTTGCACGGCATTAAAATTCTCATCGAGTGAGATTGTACATTTATTTAAGGTCATATCTGATAACGAAACCAACAAAATAAATTTTAATAAAAGGTCAAGTATTTCAGGTCTGATAAAAATTAATTTAAATATAATTGATAAACTCGTGAAAAAATTAAAAAAAATTAATAAAGTAAACTATAAAAAAAATCAATTTCAAATTAATGAGATTCAAAAGCAATATTTCTATTTTTGCAAAAAATTTAAATTTCAGAAAAGTGAACAAAATGAACTAAAAAATATTTTAGAAGATTGGAACTATTTAAAAGATTTTGAATCTCCAGTAAAATATTTAAAAAAAATAACTACAAAAGACGAAATTTTTAAAACGTTAAGAAACGAATTAAAGTATGATTGAAACCATTTACGTAGAACAAAAAGTAAAGAACCTATTAAAAACTAAAGAAATTTGTAACCTTATTAAACCAAGAAATCTGGTGACCTGCGATAATTATAGAGAGGTATTTAATGTAAAAAGTCAAAATTTTCAAATTCAAAAACAAAAACCAGCATTAATTTTAGCTAAAAAATATAAAAACTTCTTAAATACGGTGCCTAAAAATTTTACAATTGGAGGTGATCAAAACTTTTATTTTTCACATATGTTAAACTGTATTTATGATTGTAGATATTGTTTTTTACAGGGTATGTTTAATTCTGCAAATTATGTTTTGTTCATAAATTATAAAGATTTTGTTAAATCCATTGAGGATAAAATTTTAAGCTCGAAAGAAAAAAATATCCATTTTTTCTCTGGTTACGATTGTGATAGTCTTGCTTTAGAACCTATCTCAAAATTTGCTAATTATATTTTAAAAAACCTAAAAAAGTATCCAAATATTATTTTAGAACTTAGAACAAAAAGTACACAAATAAATTTTTTACTGAAAAGAAGGCCTCATCAAAATATTGTGGTAGCTTTTAGCATTAGTCCAAATGAGATAATTTACAACCATGAAGAAAAGACTCCCAACTTATTAAAACGTATTAATGCCATTAAAAAACTGCAAGCAGCAGGATGGAATGTAGGGTTAAGATTTGACCCAATTATTTACTGTGAAAATTTCAAAAATATATACGAAAAATTTTTTTATCAAATTTTTAATTCCATAAACTCAAACTATATTCATTCTATTACCATTGGTTCATTTAGAATGCCAAAAAATTTCTTTACAAAAATCTCTAATCAGTACGTGAAAAAATCGAACCTGCTTATAAACTTACAAGATGACGAAAAAAAAGTTTTTTATAAGAAAAAAATTGATAATGAAATTATATCATTTTGTAAACAGAAAATTGAAAAATATATTGATGAAAGTAAATTATTTATAAACAGTTAATCAGAATTTTCTATCTTTCATTTTAAATTTATTACATGTAAGAATCATTATATTTTTTTTTAAACTATTTTCTTTAGTAAAGACTAATGATAAATTTCCTGAAAACCTTCCAAGCGTTCCACTTGTAAAACCATTACTGTTGTCATACAAATTTTGAATATTATTTGCATTCCATCTAATATTTGATTCTGTTATTGTAAATTCATCTGCAATAAATTTTAATCCGCCAATAGTAACCTGTTTAGTATCGGAATTTAAGTTAATTATTACGTCCTTAATATCTTTTTTTTTTTCACCAAAACTTTTTTCTATGCATAAAATATTCAATTCCATCGCAAATAAGGATCGCGTGAGTAAAAAAAATAAAGTACTAACTAAAAAAATCTTGTTAAAAAATTGCATTATTTATAATTTCAGTTAATAAATAAATTGTCAATTTTATTTTAGCCAAAAAAAATCATGAAAATCAACATTTTGTGTTCACCTAATTTTTGTAATATACTAAAAGAATAATTTAGATTTATTCGAAATGTGGAAAAAAAAAATTTACATAAAAAATAATCTTGCTCCTTTTGAATTAAATAGAACAAAAATAGACTTATTCTTTGACTGCAAAAGATGTTTTTTTATGAGCACTAAGAAAGGCATTAGAAGACCTCACGGACCACCATCAGTTTTAAACAATACAGTTATAAAATTAGTTAAAGATCATTTTAACCTTGTAAGAATGAAAAAAGAGAAACCTAATAAAATTATAAGCAATAAGAATTTAATACCAATGAATCATGAAAATTTAGAAATTTGGAGAAACCCAGTCGTTGGAATTTCTTTTACACATAAAGCTACAAATCTTAAACTTACTGCAGCCTTAAGTGATTTATGGTTTGACAATGATGTAAATAAAGCATGTGTTATAGACTTTAAAAGTACATCAAAAAATTTTGAGTTTGAAGAATCAATGATTTGGCCTGGGTATTGGAGACATCTCGCGTTGTATAAATATTTGCTAGAAAAAAATGAATTAGAAGTTTCTAATGTGGGTTACCTATTAATATTAAATGGAAGAAAAAATCAGAAAAACTTTGAAAATAAATTATATTTTGATTCTCATTTATTTTCAAAAACTCTAGACAATTATTGGGTTGAGAACACTATTGATAGTATTTTTAATATCCTTGAAAGCGATCATATTCCAATACAAAAAAATAATTGTACATACTGTAATTACTTCTCAAGCCTAGAAAGTGTAAATGGAAAGTTATAGAATTATTCAAGAATTAGAATCAAACAGATCGAGACTTTTTAAAGAAGAAGTTTTGCTGAGAGAAATGAAAAATAATAATGTATTATTTTTTGAAGGTCTTAAATTTTCTTGTAACAGACTGATCACATTTGGAGTCAAACAAGTACCTGAATCGAAGAAATCGGGAACTGGTATTTTTTGGTCAGATTTTAAAAAAGTTTTGATAGATTTAAATAATCGTGAATTAACTGGTCACAATGCCAGAGATACCATTCTTGATTTGATGAAAAAATCAATAAAAGATGAATGGAATTTCTTTTACAGAAGAATCCTTATAAAGGATTTAAGATGTGGACTGTCAGAAAAAACAATTAATAACGTTGCTAAAAAGAATGGGTTTGAAAAATTTTTAATACCTGTATTTCAATGCCAACTCGCTCAAGATTCAGAGCAACATAAAAAAAAACTTGTGGGCAACAAAATTATTGAAAATAAACTAGATGGAGTGCGAGTCATTTCAGTAATGAATAATAATGGAAATGTAGACATGTTTAGCAGAAATGGAAAAGAATTGTTAAATTTTGAAAACGTAAAATTGCAACTAAAGAAAACTATAAATTTGATAAAAATTGAAGAATCTTTTGTTCTTGACGGCGAAATTGTCAGTAAAAACTTTCAAGAATTGATGAAACAAATTTATAGAAAAGATACAATTCAAAATAGTGATGCAATTCTAAATTTATTTGATATTTTACCCCTTCGAGAATTTCAAATAGGTGAATCAAAAGAATCACAAACTTTAAGAAAAAAAAGATTAGAAATTTGGTATGAAAAAAGTAAAAGTTTATTAACACATGTAAAGCTACTAAATTCTGAAGAAATTAATCTTGATTCAGAATTAGGAAAAAAAAGATTTAAGAAAATTAATAATGAAGCAGTTATGAATGGTTTTGAGGGTATAATGATAAAAGATCCAAATGCAAAATATGAATGTAAAAGATCTTCTGCATGGTTGAAATCAAAACCAGTTATTGAAATTTCTCTAATAGTTAAAAAACTTGAAGAAGGAACAGGTAGGCATGTTGGGAGGTTAGGTGCAATTAAAGCGGAAGGACATGATAATGGTAAAAGTTTTAAAATTAGTATCGGATCTGGTTTTTCTGATCAACAACGAGAAGAATTTTGGATTAACAAAGATAAATTAATAAATCAAATAATTGAAATTAAAGCAGATGCAATTACTAAAAGTCAGGATGGAGATTTTTGGAGTGCTCGATTCCCAAGGTTTAAAACATTTAGGGGATTTGATGTAAATGAAAAGCTATGAATAACCGTGTTTATAAAATTTTTTAATTAGTAATGGTAAAAATATTAAACAAGAAAATAAAACGGAAGACAAACTGATAAATAACAACAAACCCATTGAAGATGTTCCTGCATGTGAAGAAATTGAAAGGGTAGAAAAGGATCCTATAGTAGTTAATCCGCTTGAAAGTACTGCAGTCGGTGTGCTACTAAGTAATAGCTTTTGATATGATTTTAAATCAAGAAATCTTTTTACAATATAAATTGAGTATGATGTTCCTAAACTGAATAACAGTGGCAGAGCAATCATATTTGCAAAATTTAGGTCTATATTGATTACCTTCATAAGTATGATAGTTAAAGTCATTCCAAAAAAAAGTGGTATTACACACAAAAGTAAAATTTTTAATTTTCTAAAAATTAATAAAATAAAGATAACTAAAAATAATAATGAAATTGAAAATGCAAAAATAAATGATTTTATAACAATATTACCAGCCTCAAATTGTACAATTGGCATACCTGTAGCGTTTCGAAAAAACTGATTTACGTAACCAACAAATTCCAATAGATTGTCTCTTTGTTTTATATCTTTTTTTGGGATAATTTCTAAACGTAACAAATCGTTATCTGAAATATATCTATCTTTATAATAATCTGGAAACTCTATTTCTTTAAAATTGTTGTAATCATCTATTTTAAGTATTGCATGTAAGTCTTCAAAAAACTTTTCGTAATTTTTGAACCAAAGATCTTGTAACATTAAGAACTTCTTAGAATTGTCTATTGGACTTAAATTTTTCAACAGTTTATTTGAATTTTCAGCTAATTTTAGATTATCTAACTTTTTAATTTTATTTAAAATATTAATTAATCTGTCTAATTGAATGTATTCAGAATAGAATTCTGTATTTTTTCGTTTTAATAAGAAATTTAAATACGTTATTTCATCAATTGTTTCAGAATCAAGTTTAAAATCTGAAATTCCAAAAATTTCCTTTATGATATCGTTTTTTTTTATATTAATTTTTTCCAGTTCATTTTTGTTATCTAACAATACAGAAATTGTATAATCTGAAGAAGGGTTTTTCTCCATCAAACTTTGAGCTAAAATTACAGATTGTGATTTCTGATCTTTAAGTTTCATTGGATCAGAATCAAATATAATTTTTTGTGAAAAAAAAATTCCTGTAATAAAAATTAACATAAATATTGATAAAAAAAATTTATCCCAATTATTAATAAAATTTATAATTTTGTAAAAATAGTTCTTTTTCATTACAATATTTTTAGAGTAAATATTTGGGAGTAATGCGCAACATGACGGTAAAAAAATGAGGTTACAGATCAGTCCAGTTATCAAGCCGATGCTTGATATGATTCCCAACTCAGAGAGACCGACATAATCAGTAGGAATAAAAGATAAAAACCCTATTATTGATGTTATTGAAACTATTAATAATGATTTAAAAATACCTTTAAATGTAGATATAATTTTTTTTTCCGAACTAGGCTGGTTTTCCAAATATCTAAGACAAAATTGAATTCCAAAGTCAACTGAAATACCAATAAATAAAACAGCAAAAGCAACAGAAATTATATTAAGATTACCTACAAA
>MDTG01343553.1_pt1 | contig 12275 bp, 13 predicted proteins | sample 811421 | NCBI WGS metagenome assembly MDTG01 (sample SAMN05326645, study PRJNA326480) | marine metagenome | isolation source: seawater | place: Pacific Ocean: South East | collected 2011
GTAAAAATCTTACAGTCACATGAATATTCATTGCCATATTTAATATTAACATTAATGCAATAAAGTTTGATGAAATCACTGTAACTTTCCACCCTATAAACCCTAAAAGTCCAATCATTATAATTACTGAGGTAGCGCATCCTAGTAAAGGCATTGAAACCCATTTTATGTTTTTAAAAATAAACCAAAGTGTTAAAACAATAAAAATAAAAACACCTATTCCAAAGACTATAATATCACTTTTAATAAAGCTCATCATATCATTCGCAATCATTGGAATTCCTCCTAAATAAATTTTAGCATTAACTCCATATTTGCTAATTATGTCTCTAATTTCAGTTATATTTTGATGATTTCTAGTGTTATATAAGTTTTTATATTCTTCATACTCTCGTAGAAAATTTTTGTAATTCTTTTTCTCTTCTTTATTAAGACCAGTTTCGATTGATTGAATATAAAATTTGTCTTTTACTTTTAAAAACTCTGAGAGTCTCTCATCTTTTTTTAAATAAACAACGATTCCTGATGTTTTACCATCTTTGCTAATAACGTAATCCCTATAAATAGGACTTTCCAATATTTCTTTAAAACCTCTTTCCCTGTCTATTTCTGGATAAGCTAAAGTTTTATAATTTTTTAATCGCTGCATCAATCCTTCGTCAGTATTTTTAAGCAAAGGGACATCAATTATTGTAATTACACTATCGACCCAAGTTAGTTTTTCAATTTTTGATTTAAGGAACTGAATATTTAGTATTGTTTCTTTTTCAGTAAAGCTTGATATTGGAGAGTATGTTAAAACTAAAAAATCCTTAGATCCATAGGTCTGATTTACCTCTCTCAAATATTTTAGATCAGGATCACCCTCAAGCAATAGAGCATCTGAAGACGCATCTAAATTAAAGTTCTTCATTTGATAAAATGAAAACCCAACTAAAACTATTAGTAGAAGTAAAGTTACTTTCGAAAAGTCAATAATTATTTTTTTGTAAATATAGCTTAACATCCCTTTATTTCAGATATATCTTAATTTTTTTGTAACGAAAGAAAAAACTGAAGTTATTTTTTTGCTAAGTCTTTAAATTTTGTATAGATACCCTCAAATTCTACTTTGATTACACCTGTGGGGCCATGTCTTTGCTTACCTAGAATTATATCAGCTAAACCATTAACATCATTCATTTTTGATTGCCATTCTGCATATTCTATAGATCCTAATTTCGGTTGTTTTCTTTCTAAGTAATACGCCTCTCTGTAAACAAACATAACTACATCAGCATCCTGTTCTATAGATCCCGACTCTCTTAGGTCCGCTAATTGAGGCTGTTTATCGTCTCTTTGCTCTACAGCTCTTGAAAGTTGTGATAAAGCTAACACAGGTACCGATAGTTCTTTCGCTAAAGCTTTCAAACCTTGAGTAATTTCTGAAATTTCTTGAACTCGTCCTTCATTCTTATTTGAGGCTGATCTCATTAATTGTATATAATCAACCACCACTAAACTTAATCCAAACAATCTTTTTATTCTTCTTGCTCTATTACTTAAAGATGCAATGGTAATGGCTGGAGTTTCATCTATATATAATGGAAGATTGTAAATATTTCTTGAGGTTTCAATATATCGATTAATTTCCTCTTCAGTAACTTTTCCTCTTCTTATATCATCTGATTTAATTCTAGCCTGTTCTGATAAAATTCTAGTAGATAATTGTTCTGATGACATTTCCAAAGAAAAGAAAGCTACTGATGATTTTTCTTGTTTATTTAAAATATTTTGAGCTGCACTATAAGCAATATTAGTAGCTAGAGCTGTTTTTCCCATAGAAGGTCTCCCAGCTAAAATAACAAGATCAGATTTGTGTAGACCGCCTAATTTGTTATCTAAATCAGTTAAGCCTGTGGGAACTCCAACTAAACCCTGGTCATTTTGCATTGCTTGTGTCGCCATTTCAATTGTCTGATCTAAAGCTTGATTAAATTTAAGAAATGATTGAGAAAAACTTCCTCTCTCTGCTAAATCGAAAAGAGATTTTTCTGTGCTTTCAATAATATTCTCTGCATTTTGTTCTCTAGAATTAGCGTTCAAAGTATCAGAAGATAATTTGTCAGAAATTTGAACCAATTCTCTTCTTAAGTACATTTCATGAATTATTTTTGCATAATCTATTGCTTGTTTTACAGAGCCTGAGAATCTAGTTAATTTTACCAAATACTCTGTTCCTCCAACCTCATTTAACATATTATCCTTCTCAAAAAAATTTTTTAGGGTAATTGGATTTGCAATCATTCCTTTGCTATTCAGACCTTCAATAACCTCGTATATTTTAATATGTGCTGGATCATAAAATATTTTCGAATTAACGATGTTTGAGACTTCATCAATTATGTCGTTATTAACTAGCACACTTCCTAGTAAAGCTTGTTCAGCCTCCAGGTTTGCAGGATTTTTATTTATATTATCTTTAAATGAGGTTTTAATTTCTTCCACACTCTTAACTTATTTTATAATATTAATGTTTAAAGGTTAAAGTTACCCACCTTTTTTGAATACTGTGGAAAAGTTATTTTGAATCAGTTTTCTCGATTTTAATGGAAATGTTAGCTTTTACCTCTGAATGAAAATTAATTTCTGCTTTAAAAATACCTATCTTATTGATTTCATTTTTAAGTACAATCTGTGACGGACTCACCTCAGCTTTTGAGACTTCTTTAATTAGAATTGAAATTTCTTTTGGTTTTATAGAACCGTATAAATCACCATTTTCTTTACTTTCTCTTTTAAAACTAAAAGTTTTATTATTAATAATTTTAGCAATTTCTTTGAATTTTGATTTTATCTCACTATTTTTTTTATCTAGTTCACTTTTTTTTTTGGAAACTAATTCTTGATTTTCTTTATTAAATCTCAATGCTTTTCCATTTTTTAAAAGATAGTTTCTTCCATAACCATCTTTAACTTTGACGATGTCCCCAATGTTTCCAAGGTTTAAAATATTTTCTAATAAAATGATTTGCATTTATAATAACCCTAAAATTTTAGCTCTTTTTATTTCTTTTGTAAGCTTTCTTTGTTTACCATGTGACACTGAAGTAATTTTAGATGAAATTAATTTACCATTATCTGAGATATATTTTTTCAATAAACTAATATTTTTATAATCAATGATTGGAGCATTTTTAATTGATAAAGGGCACTTTTTATTAAACTTAGAGTCATTTTTTTGAAAAAGGCTAAGCTTGTTCAGTGAATTAGAATTACGTTTATGATTTCTTGAGTTTTTTCTTTTCATTATGAATTTTCTTTTTTAAAATATTCTTTATCAGTATCTAATTTTTTATATTTAACTATTAAGTGTCTTATTATAGATGAGTCTAGTTTTACTCTTTTTTCAAATTCTATTAGTGTATTTTTGTTTCCCTCAAATTTATAATGTATAAAAAATCCTTTTCTATAATTCTTTATTTTATTAGCTAAAGCTAATAAGCCCCAATCTTCAATTTTGAATACTTTTCCAGAAAAATCACCAATTAATTTGTTATATTTTTCCTTGATATTTGCCAAGTCTTTTGCTGAAAGATCTTGTTTTAGAACTATTGTGTTTTCGTAAAAAGCCATTGTTAAAATTTATTTTTAATTTTATAAGCACTGGTTTATACTATAAGAATTTAATTAAGCAACACTAATATTGAGCATTAAATTGTAATATAAATCTATGAAAGCTTTATTATTTCCAGGACAGGGATCCCAAGTGGTTGGTATGGGCGAAGAATTTTATAAAAACTTTGAATTTGTTAAAAAAATATTCAATCAGGCCGACGATGTCTTAAATTTTAATTTATCAAAAATAATTTTACAAGGACCAGAAGATAAACTCCAATTAACAGAGAACGCTCAACCTGCAATTTTAACAATTAGCTATTCTATTTTTGAAGTGCTTAAAGAAGAATTTGATTTTAATCTTAGTTTTTTTGAATATTTAGCGGGTCATTCATTAGGTGAGTATAGTGCTTTGGTATGTTCTGATAGTTTGAATTTCACTGACGCTTTGTATTTGCTACATGAGAGAGGTAAAGCTATGCAAGAAGCAGTACCTCTGGGTGAGGGGAAAATGATAGCGGTTTTAGGCTTAAACACTTTAAACATTAATGACATTATTAAAAATGAGAAAAAAATCAATGGAGTCTGTGAAATTGCAAATGATAACGCAGAAGGTCAAATTATTTTAAGCGGAGATACAGCTAGTATAGAAATTTTACAAAATATTTTAAAAGAAAAAAAAATTAAAACAATTCCTCTAAAAGTAAGCGCGCCTTTTCATTGTAAATTAATGAAACCTGCAGCAGATAAAATGAAAGATAAAATTAACAATACAAAATTTATCAATTCTAAAGCGAAAGTCTTTAATAATGTTAATGCGAATGTAGAAAATAATCCTGATATAATTAAAAAACTACTTATTGAACAAATTTATTCTACAGTTAAATGGAGAGATATCTTAATTAATATGACAAAATTAGGAGTTACAGATTTCATAGAAATAGGACCGGGAAAAGCATTAAGCGGAATGGTAAAAAGAACAGTTAAAAACGTAAATTCCTTTTCAATTAATTCATTAAGTGATATTAAAAATTTAAAAGATGAATTTAAAAAATAAAATTGTTTTAATAACTGGTGCAACAGGTGGGATTGGAAACTCTTTAGTTAAAAAATTTAATGAACTTGGATCTAAAATTGTAGCTACAGGGACTAATGAAAAAAAACTTGAAACGCTTAAATCAAATTTTCCCAATATTGAAGTTGAAAAATTCAACCTAGATGAACACAGTAAAATAGAAAATTTTATTGAAGACACCACAAAAAAATTTAACGGTTTAGATATTGTTATAAATAATGCAGGCATTACTTTAGACAACATTTCTTTAAGGCTAACTGAAGATAACTGGAAAAAAGTTTTAGATATAAATTTAACATCTACTTTTCTTATGTGTAAATTTGCAATAAAGAAAATGTTAAAAAAAAAATATGGAAAAATAGTAAATATAACTTCTATTGTTGGTCATACAGGCAATATTGGTCAGTCAAACTATGCAGCGTCTAAAGCTGCAATTGTTGCTTTTTCAAAAAGTTTAGCCTTAGAATACGCAAAAAAAAAATATTAATATCAATTGTGTTTCCCCAGGATTTATTAAGACAGAAATGACAGACAAAATTAGTGAGGAATTTAAAAAAATTTTATTAAGCAAAATTCCATCTGGTGATCTTGGATCTGGCGAAGACGTATCAAATTGTGTGGCTTTTTTGGCATCAGACTTATCAAGATATATAAACGGTGAAACAATACATGTTAATGGTGGAATGTATATGTCTTGACAATTCTAATTATTAATCTATTAAGAATTAAACTTTATAAGAAAGGATTTCATGTCAGAAGATATAAAAAGTAAAATAAAAAAGATTGTTGCAGATCATTTAGGTATAGACGAAGAAAAAGTAACAGAAGAGGCAAGTTTCATTGATGACTTAGGTGCGGACAGCCTTGATACGGTAGAGTTAGTTATGGCTTTTGAGGAAGAATTTGGTTCTGAAATTTCTGATAGCGAAGCCGAGAAAATACTAACAGTTGGTGACGCAATTAAATTTATTGAGAGTAAATCAAGTTAAAATAGGTATATTTTAATGGATCATGATAATAAAAATATCATGGTTATATTGTCCTCTCCTTCTGGAGTTGGAAAGACTACAATCTGTAGAAAAATTTTACAAAAATACAAAACGTTTAGACTATCAATTTCTTTAACAACTAGACCGCCAAGGACAAATGAGGTCGACGGAGTTGACTACTATTTTATAACTAAGGAAAAATTTAAAGAATTAATAAACAAAAAAGCACTTTACGAGTATGCAAAAATTTTTGAAAATTATTATGGAACTCTAAAAGAGAATGTCGATCAAATAATTAAAAAAAATGACATTATATTTGATATAGACTGGCAAGGTACAAAGCAATTATCTAAATATTCCTATTTAAAATTGATTAAAATTTTTCTAATTACAGAAAATAAAAAAGAAATAAAGAAAAGATTAATCGAAAGAAATCAAAATACCGAAAAAGAAGTTCAGAAAAGATTTAAATCTTTTGATAATGATGTAAAACATTGGAACGATTATGATTATATTGTAATAAATAAAGATTTAAATGTCTGTTTTAATCAAATTGAAAAAATTATTTTTAATGAAAAAAATTCAATTAATCTTTTTCAAAAATCTCAGTAATTTTATAGTAGATTTCAGGTTTTAATTCTTCTGGTCTTAAATTCAAATTTAAAAAAGAAATTTTCTTAAGATTTTTTTTATTAAATAATTTTTTAATATTTTTATTTATCATTTTTCTTCTATTTGAAAAAAGAATGTTTGTTACTTTTTCTAAATTCTTTATTTTTTTAATTTTACTTACATTTTTTTTTGGTTTAAAATGTATAATTATAGAGCTTATCTTCGGTCTTGGAAAAAAACAATTATTAGAAATAATAAATTTGTTTAAAATTTTTAATCTATAATTTGTTAAAATAGAGAGTCTTCCGTAATTATTTGATTTAAAATTTCCTATTATTTTATGACCTAATTCTTTTTGGAACATAAAAATTATGTCAGTAAAATTTGGAGGCCATTTACTAAATCTTAAAATCTTAACAAGTATTTGTGAGGATATATTATATGGAAGATTGCCAAAAATTATTGATTTACGTTTAATTTTTTTTTCTAAATTAAATTTCAGAATATCTGAATTAAATATCTGAACAGATTTATTTTTAGAAAAATTATTTTTTAATTTTTCGTATAACTTGTCATCCTTTTCTATTAGTGTTAGTGATTTTGGATTTTTTTTTATAATTTCACTTGTAATAGCTCCCAAACCAGGACCTATTTCAATTATATTTTTATTTTTAATATCAGTTAAATTTATAATTTTATTAATGATATTTTTATCAATTAAAAAGTTTTGGCCTAAAGATTTTTTGACATATTCCATTTAAAACTTATGAATAAATTTTATACATTTTTCTAAACTTTCAGATGAAGCTTTATTTTTTTTGATAAGATCATATGCAGTTCCATGATCTGGAGAAACTCTTAAATATTTTAAACCTAATGTTATATTGATTGCATCAAATTTATATAAAGTTTTGAAAGGTGCTAAGACTTGATCGTGGTACATTCCTACAATAACATCAAAATCTTTATATTTATCTATAAAAATAGTATCAGAAATAAGAGGACCTTTTACTTTTATTCCATTTTTATTCAATTGTCTTATTGCTGGAATAATTGCTTTTTTTTCTTCAGAGTTTGATTCTAATTCAGCATTATGAGGATTTAAACCAAGAATTGCTATTGAAGGTCTTTTTTTAAGATTTGATTTATACCAATTATTTATTCTTTTAACTTTTTTAACTATAATTGATTTATTTATTTTTTTTGAAATTTTCCTAATATCAATATGAGTTGTAATAGGACAAACAGCCAATTTGTCACTTTTAATCAGCATTACTTCTGAGTTATTTTTTAAATTATTTTTGTTTGCCAAATACTCTGTTATACCCGGACCCTTATTTTTGATGAGTTTTTTGTTTATAGGACAATTAATCAAGGCCACATTTTTATTATTTGTTGCTAATTTATGGGCGAAATTTAAACAATTTAAAACAAACCTGGATGCTTCGTTGGTAGATACATTAAAAGGGTCTTTGAATTTGAGACTTAAATCGAAAATTTTTACATAATTTTTATTTTTAAAATCTTCAAAACTATCTATCTTTACTAATTTTTCTTTACAATTTATTATTTTAAATTGTTTTACTAATAATTTATAGTTAGAAATTAAAAAAATATTATTTTTGAATTTTTTTTTTAAATTTTTTAGAGCTTTACAAATAATTTCTGAATTAATACTGTTTGGATCACCTGTAATTAAAAGAATTTTTTTTTTCATTTAAATTTGATGTAAGCTTTATTTTTAATTTTTGAAAGATGATTATTAGAGTAAAGTCTGAATAATTCATTCGCTTTTTGATCAATTATTTTTGCTCTTACTTCATCTAAATTTTTATTATTTATATTTAATTTTCTTTTATCTTTTACCATTAAAATTAATATTTTATTCGTTCTTTTAATTGGATTAGAAGCTTTATTTAAAGGTAACTTTTCTACAATATCGATCATTTGATTTGATAATATTTTAGAATTTATCCATCCAAGATCACCATTGTTTAAAGCTGTTGCTGATACACTATGTTTATTAGCTGCAGATTCAAAACCAATATTTTTAATATCTTGCATTACAATCTTTACTTTATCACTTTTAACATCTTGGGCATCTAATTCGATTTCAGATAATCTATATTCCACAGCTTCTTGTTCTTTTTTTTTTAATTTATTTAACTCATTTTCAATTAAACTATCATCAATTTTTACATTGTTACGAAATAAGGAATATATAAGTTTTTGCCACGCAAGCTCTATCTTTATTTCTTCAATAAACAAATCATAATCTATTGAATTATCCTCAAATTTTTTTTTAAAATTTTTGATATCATTTCCTGTAATCCGACTCAAAGTTAAATTAAGGTTTTCTGCGCTAATCTCAATTTTCTTTTTTGATATTTCATTTTTTTTTAATTTCAAATTAATTAAATAATTAATTGCAGATTTTTTAGATTGATCGATATTTTGTTGATCTATAGCTTGATTGGACATTATTAACTGAGTAAGAATTTTATTTTTTAATTCATACGAAGTTATAGGTTCTGCATCCACTATTACTAAGATTTTGTTTTCATTTGATTGTAAAAAATTAATTTGAAAAAAAAAAATAATAAAAAAAAATATTTTACTTATTAGATATTTATTCATAATCTACTGGCCAACCGACTGTGAAACTAAATTTCCAAATGGCACTAGAGTAATTTTAAACATCAATGAATTTTCTGGCTCAATCTCAGAGTCACTATAAAACTCTCTTCTATATACAATTCCAGCTCTTAAACAATCATTGAAATATTCATAACTCAAATCATAGTAATCTGCTGAATTTGTGATAAGATTTCTTTTTCCTTTTAAAGAAATTATTGCATTATTGCTTTTCTTAAAATTTAATTGAGTTTCCACGTATTCATTATTTCCATAATGTTCTTTCTCTTTCAAATAATTTATATCCATACTAAAAAGATTAAAATCGAAAGATGTTTGTAAGTCATTATAATTTACTTTTTTATAGCTCTCATCTAATTTAAAATTATAATTGAATTTTACTTTTTCATTAAAATTTATATTACTTGAGGCAACAAAATCTGAAAGTTTTTCGTCAAGACTAGAATTTGATGGCATCAATTTATTTTCTTTTTTATTGATTATTTGTCCGCCAGAGAATGAGAAAGAGTTTTTTCCTTTTTGTATCTCATAATCAAATCCTAACGTAGCACTTAATCCACTTTCAAAATTGTCTTCTGAGTCTATTCTATTAAGTGTAAATATGTTTGAATTATCTATAATTCCACCACCTTCTTCTTTTTTCATATTTCCTGGCGCATATCTTAGTAAGAACTTAGGTGAGAATAAATGTCGATGGCTGTCAGAATAATTTTTAAATAAATTTAACTCTGAAAAATAACCCAGCGCACCGTAAAGTTCATTAGTTGGATTAGATTTTAATCTCTTAATATTATTTGCATCATAATTAACATTTTTTATCTCACTAAAAATTTTTGATCTGACTCCATTTTCGAATAAAAAGTTTTTGAAATCCCAAGTTAAATCATTAATAAAAATTCTATTAGTTTTATTAGTTTCATAATTTTCAATTTTAAAATTTGATGTAATATTACCAGAACCTAAATCAGCAAGGTTATATAGATTTTTGCTATAGGTTATACTAGGTATTACATATTCATATCTATCAATTTTACTATTTCTTAAGTCTTTAAAAGCTTGGGTTTCAATTCCAAAAAAATCTTCCTCACCACTAGAATTAAATGAAAAGTAATTTTCTAAAATATCTTTTTTATAATCAGCTATATTCGTTTCAATTTTATAAGTTTTCAAATATTTACGATTTGAAGCACTTTCAATATTAAATTTAACAACATTTTCACGTTTGTTTTTCGTGTATTGTTTTATAAAATTTAAAAAAAAATGAGATCTTTCACCTAAACCAGATTTATTTGATGAATCTTTTAAGCCTTCAGTAAAACTTGAGTCAACAATCAATTTAGAGTCTTTAAACACTTGACGATACTCAGTTAAAAAAAGAGGATTTTGCTCGGCGAATATTTTTGGTGTTAACGTTAAATCTTTATCTCGGTTGATATTAAAGAAATATGGAGTCGATGTTGAAAAACCAAGTGACTTTGAACTATTAAAAGATGGAATCAAAAAGCCTGATCTTCTCTCTACTGAAGGATCTGGATGAGAAAAATATGGAAAAAATAAAACTGGAACGTCGTAAATCTTAAGTAAAACATTATTATAGTAAATAGTTTTCTTTTTTTGATCATGAGACATATTTCTTGCTAAGAGTTCCCATGGAGGACATGCATCATTTTTCCTGTAATCACAAAAAGTCATAGAACTTTTTTTAAAATGAGTATTTGAGTCTTTAAAATTAATTGAATTAGCAAATACTCTGGGTTTATTTCTTTTATCTACCTTAAAATTTTTATCGTTAAAATACGCTTTTATATCTGTACCTATCATTTCTTTTTTTTTAGTATCGATAACAAGTTGAGAAAAAAGATATGTATTTTTTTTATTATCCTCAATCTTAATATTTCCAGCAGATTTAAAAATTTTTTTCAAAGTCAAATATTCAAAATTGTCTAGAGAAATACTATTACCATCTAAATCACTCAATTCTGATGTTTTTTTTGAAAATATAGTTTTTTTCTTATTATCAAGAGTAATATTTTCACTTTTTAATTTATATCCCTCTGATGATAAAAATGATGTTACGCCAAATGTTTTTAAAATCTTTAAGTTATTATCAAATGTAGCTTCACTAGTTTTAAGAGTGTTATTATCAATATCTTTTATGACTATTTGATCTTTTAAAATAATTATATTTCTAACTTTGTCATATTTTGCATAATTACTTTTAATTTCTGTACCATCTTCATCTTTAATGATAACATTTTTTTTAAAGATAGATGACTGATTTACTTTATCAAGAGTGATGCTATCAGCATTCATCTCAATATTTTCAGCAGATATATTTTTTGTAAAAAAAATTAAAAAAATTAAATATAAATATTTACTTTTCATTTATTTGTAAAATTCCAATAAAACTAAACACCCCTAAAATTATCACAGGTATCCATACAGACAATGAAAGCGAAATCCTGTTAGTTTCCCCAAGAGCTTTAGAAAGATCTTTAAAATAAAAAACTAATACACAAACGAAAATACCAACTATTATATACTTTATATTTCCAGACCTTTTTAATGTATGCATTGTGAGAATAGAGGCTATAGCAGTCATAAAAAAAAGAAAAAAAGGTAAAGTAAGCATTTTATTTAAATTTTGATTAAGAAATTCATTATTATATCCACGATCTTTAAGTTTGCTATAGTTGAACATTAAATCCAAAAAGGAAATAGTATGAATATTTTTGAAAAGGCCGTTAATCTTATCAGCATTATAAATTGAATTTATTTTGTAATTGTCGAATTCTTCACTTAAAATTTTCTCACCGAATTTAACGATAGACCCATCAAGTAAAACCCATCTGTTATCTTTAATATTTGCATTTTTAGCAACTATTTTCTCCTCTAAATTGAAATTTTTATTAAAGATAAAAATTGTCACTTCTTCTATAAATTCATCTTTTATTTTTTTTGAGTAAACTATTCTTTTTTTTTCATTAAGAAGGTTTTCTTTAATCCATAATCCATTTTTATTGAAATTTATTAGATGATCAGTGTCTCTAGCATATCTTGATTTAGTTTTCTCGTAATATTGCGTCATATTTGAAAAAACTGGACTTAAGAAAGATAAAATAAACCAACCTAAGAAAAAAGAAAAAAAAGCTATTATAAAAAAAATTTTCATATTTGAATAACCGTGCACTTTGAATGTGAGAAGTTCTCTTTTATTTTTAATCTCAATTAAAAACCACATACTTGTAACAAATATAATAAAGGGAAGTAGCTCTATTATTAAACTTGGAACATAGATCGCCGTTAAAGTTGCAGGAACTAAAAAATTTACATCAGAGTTTTTAAAA
>MDTG01398569.1_pt1 | contig 12275 bp, 8 predicted proteins | sample 811421 | NCBI WGS metagenome assembly MDTG01 (sample SAMN05326645, study PRJNA326480) | marine metagenome | isolation source: seawater | place: Pacific Ocean: South East | collected 2011
CAAACTGAGCTACACCCCCAAATGGTGGGCGGTAAAGGACTCGAACCTATGACCCTCTCGGTGTAAACGAGATGCTCTACCAACTGAGCTAACCGCCCTGAAATTTGTTCGACATATACAATATAATTCCTTTAAAGTAAAAATGTATTTATACAGTGACGAATTAGCTGTATTATTAGTGACAATGATTCTTGAATGCAAGTCGTGTCAAAAAAAGTTTATAGTTCCAGATAACGCTATAACTAGCGCTGGTAGATTAGTTCAATGTAGTTCGTGTGGAAATAAATGGACACAATTTCCAATAAAAAATCAATTTGTAAGTAAGTCTAAAAAAGTTCAGACACAAACCAAAAAAGAAATAAAGTCATTTGTGCAGATAGAGAAGAAAAAGAAAAAGATTAAAAAGAAAACTGGACCGTCAATTTACTCAAAAGAATATTTAGAAAAAAAACATGGTATCAAAATTGATGAAAAAAGTTTAAGAGATAAAAAAGTTAAAATAGATAAAAGTGCATCAAAATCTTATTTTGGTTTTTATAGTTTTTTAACTATATTCATCATAACAATTTTATTTCTAATAGGTATTTTAAATTTAACAAAAGAAATAATTATTTTTAATTTTCCTTTCACTGAGATTTATATAGAGTATTTATTCGAAAATTTAAATTATTTTAGAATTCTTTTTAGAGATGCTCTTAATTTAAATTAATTTTCCAAATCCTTTATATTAATAATATTTTTAGACAAATTTGAATTATTTTTTTTAATATCTTTAAAGAAATTCCAGGCTAACACTATCATTGTGTTTTTATCATTCTTAATAATCTTTTTACTTTTAATCGGTATTCTGACCCCTGGTATATATTTGTTATGCTTTAAAGAGTTATCCTCAACTATAAAATCGATTTGATGCGAAATGCCATAAAAGTTAAGTGCAGTCGTAGCTTTAGCTGGAGCGCCATATCCTATTATTTTTTTATGTTTTCTTTTTAAATGTTTAAAATTATTTAAAATATTTTCTCTTACTTTATACACTTTTTCTCCAAATTTTTTATAAGTATCAAATTTTTCTATTCCAAATTTTTTTTCTTCTTGCAGCATTTTTTTAACATTTGTTTCAACTTTTTTATTTTTATCTTTTGAAACATATATTCTTATAGATCCGCCGTGAGTGTCAATTTTTTCAGATCGGTAAATTTTTGCATTGAATCTATTAAAAAAATTAGTTAAAGATATTAGCGACCAATAGTTGTAATGTTCATGATAAATATTATCAAAAGTAATATCTTTTAATGTATTCAGAAGATATTGGACTTCAATTATTATAGTCCCCTTTTTGTCTAATAGTTTAAACATGCATTCTGCCATTTCTTTAAGATTGTCTGAATGTGCAAAAACGTTTGAAGCTAAAATAAGATTTGCACCTTTTTTAATTTTTTTTAAATTTGTTTTATTCAGGAAGCCATTAAAAGTTTTTATCTTATTTTTATTGGCACTTTTGGCAAGATTTTTGGCCGGCTCCACACCTAATATTTTTTTAAATTTTAAGTCTTTAAAAGGTTTAAGTGCGATACCGTCATTACTTCCGATGTCTATAATATATGATTTTTTAGGTTTTAATTTAAAATCTTTAATATAATTTTTTGCAGCCTTAATAAAATGATTTCTAAAGACTTCTGATGTTGAGGATGTATATAAATAATTCGAGAACATTTTTTTTGGATCGACAGCCACAGATAATTGACAATTATGGCATTTCTCACAATAGTTCATTTCTAATGGATAAAGATCACTTTTTTCGTTTTTATTTTTAAGTAAGTTATTTGCTAAAGGTTGGTAACCTAAGGAGACAACTCTTCTTAATTTATTATTCCCACATGATCTACATTCAAACTTGTAACATTTTATCAATAAATTTTTTTCTTGATCGTCTACAAATACATGTTTTATAGTATGAGTTATTCCATAATTATCATGTTCTCTTTCACCTCTTACTAGATTTAAAAAAGTTGTATCTTTCGTGAATAACATTGTATGAGCGACGTTAGGTTTAATAATTGACAGTTCGCCCTCATTTACGACTTGAGTAATTTTAGGAGATCCAGGATTTAATATATCCTGAAAGATTTCGATAATTTGTCCTTTTGTAAAAAGGCATTTTTGTTCTTGTTGAGGGTGATAATGATTGGCCCTCAAGGTTCCTTTTTTAGAACTTATTAAACCTATTAAATTTATTGGTTCAGTCAATTCATGATTACTAATTTTACCTCTTTTATCCAAAAATTCATTATCTCCCTTTTTTACATACTCTAAATCCTTTATTAATTTTTGACCTGACCACTTCGAGATCATTTCTTTTATGCTCTCATCTAAATTATAAAGAAATTTAAATCCTTTTTTTCTAATTTTTTTATTTGAAAGCGAGAAGCCCAAATTAGGTATTTCATCATTTGTTTCTCTTAAAACCACTTTTGGGTTATATTTTTTACAAATTTCTGCTACTTCTTTTACACTTACAGTGTCTTTTGTTAAATTAAATAACTCATTTTTTATGTCCTCTCTTTCCTCTATAAATTTGAAGCATCTTGCCACATCAATTAAAGGCACCAAACTTTTAATTTGTTTTCCTCCTGAAAATAATTTTAAAATTCCATCTTGAGACGCTATCTTAGAGAATAAATTCGGCATTATATCAACTCTCATAGTATCTGTAGAATATCCATAAACAGAACCAAGTCTAAGAATTACATAGTTTTTACCTGAGTTTTTAAGTTGTTTCTCGTTATAATCTTTTGATTTTGCGTATGATAAAACAGGCGAAGTAATTTCTTCTTCCGTAATATCTTTTTTTACATCACTTATACCCTCATAAACTACATGGGTTGAAGGTATTATTATTTTACAGTTATCTGAAATAACATCTAATATATTTTGCGTCCCTTGTTCTGCAATAATTTTGATTTCTTTATCTATTTCATCATTACTTTCGCTTTTTACTCTTGGAACTTTAGTAACGCCTGCTAAATGATGAACAATATCAGCATCTTCACAGTATCTTTTAATTATATCTTTATTTAAAATATCACCTTGAACATAATTTATATTCCAGTTTCTAAGTTGATTAACTCTTTCAGAAATGAAGCGATTATCTATCACAACAACCTCATCGTTCCAGCTATACCCTGAATAAATTTTGCACAACTCGGTACCTATATAGCCTAGGCCACCAGTAATTATAATTTTCTTTCCCATGAAAAGTAAATCTACTCTAAATATTATTTAGAAACAATAAGGTTAATTTCTTAAAAACTTAATTAATAGGTGCTTTTGACTCTTCTTTAGTTTTGTTTTTTGATAATTGCTCGACTTCAACCCACTCTACTCTTTTAAGATTTTTCGTTAAAGCAATTTTTAAAACATCATCAACGTTTTTCACAGCTATAATTTCCATATTTTTCTTTATAGAATCTGGAACTTCAGCAAGATCCTTTTTATTTTCAATTGGTATCAAAACCTTTTTTATTCCAGCTCTGTGAGCCGCTAAAAGTTTTTCTTTTAAACCACCTATAGGTAATACCAGGCCTCTTAGTGTTACTTCACCAGTCATAGCTACTTTTTTATCAACCGGAATTTCTGTAATTGCTGATACGATTGAAGTTACCATGGCTATACCTGCGGAAGGACCATCTTTTGGTGTTGCACCCTCAGGAACATGTATATGAAAATCTTTTTTATCAAAAATGGGTGGGATAATTCCAAATTCTAAGCTTTTTGATCTTATATAGGATTTTGCTGCCTTAACAGACTCTTGCATGACTTCTCCTAGTTTTCCAGTAATTTGCATTTTACCTTTTCCGGGCATAACTGCAGACTCAATTTTTAAAATTTCACCTCCGACTTCCGTCCAAGCCAAACCTGTAACAACGCCCACTCTATTTTCTTCTTCAATTTCTCCATATTTAAATTTTTGAACACCTAAAAAGTTACTTAATTCTTTTTCGCTCAAAGAAGTATTAACTTTTTCCTTTGCGTCAATTTTTTTTACAAGTTTTCTAGCTATTTTAGCAATTTCTCTTTCTAGATTTCTAACTCCTGACTCTCTTGTGTAATTTCTAATTATTTTTCTGTTTACTTCTTCACTTAATTTCCACTCATCTTTTTTTAATCCATTATTTTTACTTTGTTTTGGTATTAGATATTTCTGAGAAATATTTACTTTTTCATCTTCAGTGTAACCAGATATCCGAATAACTTCCATTCTATCTAGTAATGGTGGAAGTATGTTTAAAGTGTTTGCTGTTGTGACAAACATTACATCTGATAAATCATAATCTACTTCTAAATAATGATCGTTAAATTCTTTGTTTTGCTCCGGGTCGAGTGCCTCTAATAATGCCGAAGAAGGATCTCCTCTATAATCATTTCCTACTTTATCAATTTCATCTAGTAAGAATAATGGATTCCTAGTCCCAGCCTTTTTCATCATTTGAATTATTTTTCCAGGTAAAGATCCAATATAAGTTCGTCTGTGACCTCTTATTTCTGCTTCATCTCTAATTCCGCCTAATGAAATTCTTATGAATTTTCTGTTAGTAGCTTTAGCTATTGATTTACCTAAAGAGGTTTTACCTACTCCAGGGGGACCAACTAAACAGAGTATTGGTCCTTTCATTTTTTGTATTCTTTTTTGAACTGCTAAAAATTCTATTATTCTCTCTTTGACTTTTTCTAAGCCGTAATGATCTTCATCAAGAATTTTTTGAGCTGAGTTTAAATCAGTGTTGATTTTTGTTTTTTCTGACCATGGAAGCTCTGTCATCCAATCTAAATAATTTCTAACAACAGTTGCCTCTGCAGACATAGGGCTCATGGATTTAAGTTTTTTTAGCTCAGAAAAACATTTCTCTTGAGCTATTTTAGGCATTTTTGCCTTTGTTATAGCTTTGGAAATATTTGCGATTTCATCTTTTCCCTCATCTATTTCTCCTAATTCTTTCTGAATTGCTTTTAATTGTTCATTTAAATAATATTCTCTCTGAGTTTTCTCCATTTGGTTTTTTACCCGTCCACGAATTTTCTTTTCAACTGAGATAACGCTAGTTTCTTTATTTATTATTTCATATATTTTCTCTAATCTTTTTCTTAAATCTCTAGTTTCTAGGATTTCTTGTTTTTGAAAAATTTTAATGTTTAGATTTGCAGCAATATTATCAGCTATTATTTTTGCATCTTTTGAATTTTTTATTATGTTCAGATTTTCATTAAAATCTTTTTTGTTTAAAACGATTAGTTTTTCAAATCGTTTTACTAAGCCTTGGGCGTAAACGTCTAATTCTTTGGAGGCATTGATGTCGTCTGCAATTTCGACATCACATTTTAAAAAATTAACATCGTTTGAAATATTTGTAATTTTTACTCTTTTTTGGCCTTCTACTAAAACCTTTACGGTACCGTCAGGGAGTTTTAAAAGTTGAAGGACTTTACTTAAACACCCATATGAAAATAGGTCTTTTTCTATTGGGTCATCTGTCTCAGAATTTTTTTGAGCAACCAAAATAATGGATTTATCGGTTTTCATTGCTTCCTGAAGAGCTTTAATTGATTTCTCCCTGCCAACAAACAATGGCACTACTATCGACGGGAAAATAACTATATCTCTTAGTGGTAATAAAGGTTTTGTATATGTTACTTCCATATAACTTTATATGATAATTTTAATCAATATTTCAAGGAACAAATTGGCTTAAGCGACTGATGTTGATTGTTTTTTGCCGTAAGTGATAATTGGGTCACTGTCACCTTTTGCTGAAGATTTATCAATAGTTACTTTTAAAACGTCCTCTTTATCGGGCAATTCAAACATAGTTTTTAATAGAATGTTCTCTAAAATCGACCTCAATCCTCTTGCGCCTGTTTTTTTCTTAATGGCTTTTTTTGCTATTTCAAGCACTGCATCATCTTGAAATTCAAGATCAACATTTTCAAATTCGAACAATCTTTTGTATTGTTTGATTAAAGAATTTTTAGGCTCTTTCAATATTTTTATCAAAGATGATTCGTTTAATTCATCTAAAGTTGCTATTATTGGCATCCTTCCAATAAATTCTGGAATAAGACCATATTTAATTAAGTCTTCAGGTTCTAAAGATTTCATAATCTCAGAAAGCGGAAGTTCTTTGTAGCTTTTAACTTTAGCACCAAATCCTATAGAGCTTCCTTTTCCTCTGCTATCAATAATTTTATCAAGACCTGCAAAGGCTCCTCCACAAATAAATAAAATATTAGTTGTATCAACTTGTAAAAACTCTTGTTGCGGATGTTTTCTTCCGCCTTGTGGAGGAACACTGGCTATAGTTCCTTCCATTATTTTGAGTAAGGCTTGTTGTACGCCCTCCCCAGATACATCTCTTGTTATAGACGGATTTTCAGATTTTCTGCTTATCTTATCCACCTCATCAATGTAAACAATTCCTCTTTGAGCTTTTTCAACATTGTAATCTGCTGCTTGTAAAAGTTTGAGGATTATATTTTCTACATCTTCACCTACATAACCAGCTTCTGTTAATGTGGTTGCGTCAGCCATAGTAAAAGGCACGTCTAAAATTTTTGCTAATGTTTGTGCTAATAGTGTTTTACCACATCCTGTGGGACCGACTAATAGAATATTTGATTTTGATAGTTCCACATCTTTATTCGTTTTAACTTCGTGATTAAGTCTTTTATAATGATTATGAACTGCAACTGATAAAACTTCTTTAGCTTTTTTTTGACCTATTACATAATCATCTAAAACGCTGCAAATTTCTTTCGGAGTTGGTACTCCGTCTTGATGTTTTATTAAGGAGCTTTTATTTTCTTCCTTAATAATATCCATACAAAGCTCTACACACTCGTCACAAATAAATACTGTGGGACCAGCAATAAGTTTTCTTACTTCATGTTGACTTTTACCGCAAAAAGAACAGTAGAGTATATTTTTATTATTTTTATCACTCATAACGAATCAATAATAAGATAATAAAGTTCAAACAAAGTCTTATCAAGTCCAAGTTGAAAATAGAGCTATATATTGTGTGTTATTTTCTTTTTTCCACAACAGTATCGATCAAACCAAAACTTTTCGCTTCTTCAGGAGTCATGAAATTATCTCTCTCTAAGGCTTTTGAAATTTCCTCTACTGATTTTCCAGTGTGCTTCGAGTAAATTGAATTAAGTCTAGTTTTAAGCAATTGTATCTCTTTAGCGTGTATCTGTATGTCTGTAGCTTGACCTTGAAATCCTGCAGATGGTTGGTGAACCATAATTCGAGAGTTAGGAAGTGAAAATCTTTTTCCTTTTTCACCAGCAGATAATAAAAAAGATCCCATTGATGAAGCTTGACCTATACATAAAGTTGACACTGGAGAGTTTATGTATTGCATTGTGTCATAAATACCCAATCCAGAAGTTACGAGTCCTCCTGGGCTATTAATATAAAAACTTATTTCTTTTTTTGGATTTTCAGACTCTAAAAATAATAGCTGCGCAGTTACTAATGAAGCTACATTGTCATTTACTGGGCCAACTAGAAAAACTATTCTTTCTTTAAGCAATCGAGAGTAAATATCATATGCTCTTTCGCCTTTGCTTGATTGCTCGACAACCATTGGAATTAGGTTGTTCATTTTTTCTTCAATTTCACGACTCATATTTTTGTTTTATACAACTATTGATTACTTTTTGCTAATTTTTTTTGATTTTGAGGGTTTAGTTTCTTTGTTTTTTACCTGAGAACTTGCTTTTACTTTATTATTGTCATTAAAGCTTGAGATAATTTTTTCTGCCTCTTTAATTGTCAATTCTTTTTTTATCAATTTTACTTTAGATTTTATAAAATTTATAATTTTTTCCTCATAAAGGGAACTTTGTAAGTGTTGCGTAGCTGAAGGGTTTTTTTGATAATATTCAAAAACAAATTTTTCTTGACCCGGCATACTCTTAACTTGTTTTTGTATTTCTGATTTTATTTCATCATCTGTGACTTTAATATTATTATTTTCACCGTATTCATTTAAAATTAAACCTAGTTTAATTCTTTTTTCGGCTAACTTAAGATTTGTATTTTCATTATTGTCAGGATTTTTAGGAATCGATTTTATTTCATTATCAATTAAATTTTTAGGGACTTCAACTTTATGAGTTTTCTCTAATTGATCTAGAATTTCTTTTTTAGAGATCGAGCTTAATGCCGTATTGTATTGGCTTGAAATTTGTTTTTTAACTTTGTCAGTTAAATCAGATAAATCTTTTGCACCAAGTTTCTTAGCAAAGTTATCGTCCAGTTTATTTTTTAAAGGACTTTTTATGTTAATAATTTCACATTCAAAAATTGCTTTTTTGTTTGCTAATTCTTTTTTGGGATGGTTTTGTGGAAGTGTGGAGGAAACTTTTTTCTTATCCTTTTTTTTTAAACCTATCAGTTGATTATCAAATCCTTTGAGAAATAAATCTTTGCCGAGTTCTATTGTAACTCCCTCTCCTTTTCCACCTTCAAAATCATTTCCATCTACTTTGGCATGATAATTAAAAATTACTTGGTCACCAAATTCTGACTTTTTTTCATCTTTTTTTTCTTCAAAGGACTTGTACTCATTTGTCAAATTATTTAATCTTTCATCTAATTCTTGTTTATCCACTTTTAAAGAAAAATCAGAAACTTTATATTTTTCAAAAGATTGTAATTTAATTTCAGGTAATAAATCTAATTGTAATTCAAAATTTAAGTCTTTGCCCTCTCCAAAAGTTTTTAAATCAATTTTAGGTTGACCAGCAATTTTAAGTTTTTTATCTTGAATAGCTTTGGATGTGCTTTCTTTCAAAATTTTATCTATTACTTCTCCATAGATAGCTTTTCCAAACTGATTTTTTATTACTAAAGTAGGAACTTTACCTTTTCGGAAACCTTTAAGATCTATTTCTTTTTGTAATTCAGATAGTCTAGCATCCAATTTTTTTTTAATTTCACTTTTATCTATAATTATAGATAAAGTTTTTTTTAAACCTTTTTCTGATTGTACCTTCACCTTCATAAAATTTTGGTGGGCAAGAAGAGACTCGAACTCTTAAGCCTTGCGGCACTAGTTCCTAAGACTAGCGCGTATACCAATTCCGCCACTTGCCCGTATTAGTTTAGATGTTTATATATCAATTTTTTTTTTTACAAAACTATTTAGTCTTAAATAACCCACTAAATAAATAATTATTAAGAAAAAAAACCAGTACTTACACAAAGTGCCGCTCTCTTTTACTAAAATACTAGGTAAAACAAGTATGGAATATATAGTGTTTAAAATTAATGCATTTAAGTAATTGCAATCTTTACCTGGTTTAGTCAAAGTTAAATATTTGTAAGATAGCATGTGTAAATGTTTATCATCAGGTTTTATAGGTGATTTGTTTTCTTTTATTTTTCTAAAAAAAGAAAAGAATACCTCAAAAAATAAATAAAATAATAAAATGCAAAAGAAAAAAGAAGAGATGCCTGGATTTAAATTATTAGTTTCTATAACATTAAGTGCTGTGAAAGCTCCAAATAAATATGCCCCTCCATCGCCCATAAATATTTTTGCTGAAGGAAAATTAAATAATAAAAATACTAAAAGAATAATTACTTGAGCTGTAATAAAAATTGATAAATCTTGAAATCCATTATCAGCGTTAATAAATAATAAAGTTGAATTTATTATTATTAATTGCAAAGCTAGAAGTCCATTAAATCCATCAATTAAGTTTGCACCGTTTATTATAAATAAGAAGCACAAAACAACAAAAAAAATAAAAATAAAATTTATACTTAATAGCTTGTTTAGAAAAATAAGATCTATACTATTTATTTGAATAGAAAAAAATTTCACACACACTAATATGAGTAGTGTCATCAGTGTTAATCTTACTTTTGGACTAAATTTAATTTTTATATCTTCAAAAAAACCTATCAGGAATAAGCCCATTCCTAATATCAAATAGTCTATATAAATTATAGAAAATAGAAGATTATTAAACGCTATAAAAATAAGAAAAGAAATTATTGACGCTAAACCACCGCTTCTGGGAATATTATTTTTATGAAAAGCTTGAGGTTTTTCAAAATCATCATCAAGTAATAGCCCGCTAAATATTTTACTTGAAATTTTTTGAATAATAAAAAAAGAAAAAAAACTTAGAAAAGTAAAAATTGACAAAAGACTAAGTTCTAATGATTCACTTTGCATTAATTACTCCATTCCTTTATTATTTTTTTTTACAATATAAATTCCAGTAATTATTATAATCAATGATACTAAAACTCTCCATGTTATAACTTCATTCATTAAAAAATAGCCGAAAAAAACTCCAAAAATAGGAATTAAATAAGCTACCTGAGTTTGAAAAACTAACCCATTTACTGATAAAATTCTAAATCTTATCAACCAAGCCAATCCTGTTGCTACAACACCAAGATAAAGTAAAGAAAGAGTGGACTCAATTGTTGGGGTAGCTAACCAAGGTTTTTCTAGAATGATAGCCATTGGTAATAAAAATATTAATGACCAAATTGTTGTAGAAGTAGTCACATTTTCGTTTCCTTTATTTTTGATCTGTAAAGTTAAAATTCCTCCTATCGAATAAAATGTTGAACCTAAAATAGTTATTAATGCAAATATATAGTTATTTTCATTTATAATAATTTTGTCCAAAAATAAAAATAAAATACCAGAGAAACCAACCAAAATACCAAATACTTTATACTTATTTATCTTTTCATCACGTGTAAAAAAATGAGCTAATATCGTCCCGCTTAAAGGAGTTGTGCTCATTAGCATGGCTGCAAGATAACTATTTATTTTACTTGTTCCTATAGCTATTAATGTAAAAGGAATAGCAATATTGCATAAACCAATTATCGAATATTTTTTCCAATCTTTTGAAAATGCTTCTATTTTGATATTTTTAATTTTACATAACAGAATTAAAGGGGCGCTAGCAAAAATTACTCTAACTAAAGCTAAAGTTATAGGCTCGTAAGAATAGGTAGCTATTTTTATGTTAAAAAAAGAGGAGCCCCAAATAAGGGCCAATAATATTAGTAATAAAATATCAAAAGAATTTGCTTCTCTCATACCATGCAATTAAAAATTGTATCGATGCTTTAAACGCATAGCTGATATCATTTTATTAGAGGATATTCTATAACTATATTCTGCTAAATAACATCAGTATAAATTATGAGTGCTAATAAAATTTTAAAGCTAATAAAAGATAAAGAGGTTGAATACGTTGATCTACGATTTACTGATCCACGAGGTAAGCTGCAACACTTAACTATGGATAGTTCTGTTGTTGATGAAGAAATGTTAGATAAAGGTGTTTTCTTTGATGGGTCATCAATCGCAGGATGGAAAGCTATCAATGAGTCTGACATGATTTTAAAACCTGATTTGTCTAGACCGATAATTGATCCTTTTAATTCACATACTACTTTAAATATTTTTTGTGACATCATGGATGCTGTTAAGAAAGATCCATATGGAAGAGATCCAAGGGGTACTGCAAAAAAGGCTGAAGCATACTTAAAGGAAACAGGTATTGGTGATAAAGCTTATTTTGGTCCTGAACCTGAATTTTTTGTATTTGATGACGTTAGATTTAAAAACGATATGAACGAAACAAGTTTCTCAATTGATAGTTCAGAAGGTCCTTACAATACCGGAAAAAAATATGAAAATGGAAATCTAGGTCACAGACCTGGTATAAAGGGAGGTTATTTTCCAGTTCCGCCTGTAGATAGTGCGCAGGACATGAGAAGTGAATATTTAAAAGCTTTAAAAGATATGGGTGTTAAAGTAGAGAAGCACCATCATGAAGTTGCTCCCTCACAACATGAACTAGGTATGTATTTTGGAACTTTAACTGATATGGCCGATAACGTTCAATTGTATAAGTACGCTGTTTTAATGGTTTCAAATTCATTTGGCAAATCTGCTACTTTTATGCCTAAGCCAGTTAAAGGAGATAACGGGTCGGGTATGCATTGCCATCAGTCAATTTGGAAAGGAAGCACTCCTACATTTATGGGTAAAGAATATGCAGGTTTATCAAAAACAGCATTATACTATATAGGCGGGATTCTTAAACACGCAAAAGCGATCAATGCGTTTTCAAATGCTACTACAAACAGTTATAAAAGATTAATTCCAGGATTTGAAGCACCAGTAATTTTAGCTTACTCAGCTAGAAATAGATCAGCATCATGTAGA
>MDTG01317204.1_pt1 | contig 12274 bp, 12 predicted proteins | sample 811421 | NCBI WGS metagenome assembly MDTG01 (sample SAMN05326645, study PRJNA326480) | marine metagenome | isolation source: seawater | place: Pacific Ocean: South East | collected 2011
GTACGCAAGTCTATGCCTATGTAAATCATTCACAACCGCTCCAATTGTTGCTTTTTGAACCGTTGGTTTTAAAAAAGAGATGAGTTTCTCGCTTTTAAAATGGTGCAAAAACAAGGTACACAAAACAACATCATATGTCTGCTTATTAAACTCTTCTGAGAAAACATCAATCGTTTCAAAACTCAACTCAGGATAATCTATAGACAGTTCTCTTGCATATTCTATAGCTGCATCATTTGCATCTATTCCTATAAGTTTAAACTTATAGTTGTTCTTTCTGCCAAACTTAGCAATATCTCTTAAAATGTCTCCATGTCCACAACCCAAATCTACCATGGTAATTGTCTTGTTTTTTGAAGATGTTTTAAGTAAATTTTTTAAACCTTTAATAGTTACTGTGTTTCCTCCTAGAAACCGATTAATAGTTTCTAGCTTATCTAAGGTGTCTCTAAACATATCTCCTTCAAGAGAAAAATCGTCCATCATTTCTGATGCTGAAGAACGTCGAGAAGTATCAACTAAAAAACTCATAGTGGGCGCAACTGTTTTCCGTGGGTAAATTTGATTATTTTAGGCAATAGAGAAGGTGTTGTTTTTAAAATTGAATACGCTATTTGAGAAATGGTTTGATTTCTAAATAACCAAGCGATAAAATGGCCTGCTTTTAATCGTATTTTAAATTCTTTATTCCAATCTCTAAGATACTGTTTTTCTAGACCTTCTCTCGTTTTTATTTCGCCATTTAAAAACTGAAGTATTCGAGTGCTTGCCAATTTTGCGCTAGAAATAGCCATTCCCATTCCGTTACCACATAGCGGATGAATCATTCCTGCGGTATCTCCACACATAATAATATGGTCTTCCACCGGATTTTTAGTTTGAAAAGAAATTTGACTAATGGTTAGTGGTTTTTCAAAAACAGGTGTTGATTCTTTAAATATTTTTCTTAAATAGTTATTTTTAAAAACAACTTGTTCTTGAAAATCCGTAATGTTTTTATGTTTTTTAAACGAGCGATATTCTGTAATATAACAGACATTAATAGCATTATCTTCTACTTTAGATATGCCACAATAGCCTCCTTTAAAATTATGTAGCGCTACCAAGTTTTCTGGAAACACCCCTTTTACATGAATTTTAACGGCCAAGTATGGAGATTTTTTTTGAATGAATTTTCGCTTCATTTTTTGGTCTAAAGAAGATCTTTTACCAAAAGCGCCTATGGTAATTTTGCTTTGAAATACCCCTGAACTTTTTGTTGTAATTGTGAAAGAATCTTTTTTAAAATGAATAGAATCTACCGTGTCTTTTAAAATTTTAACGCCGTTTAAAAGTGCTTTTTTTACCAGTAAGTCATCTAAAAAATATCGGCTCATTCCAAAACCTCCCAGAGGCAATTCGCCTTTTATTAAATTGCTTTTTGTAGTACTTATGTGAACTTTTGTGATCTGTTTAGCCCCTTCATTTATTGGGTTAATCCCTAGAGAATTTAAATATGGCAGTACTTCATTAGAAATATATTCTCCACATACTTTGTGTTTAGGATATTCATTTTTTTCGATTAACAATACCCGTTTCTTATGTATAGATAAATGAATAGCGCTTGTTAATCCGGCCAATCCTCCACCCACTATAATTACATCAAATGTTGTTGTTGTTTTCAATTGTTATTTTATCGCAGAATATTCTACTTGAATTTTTACATTATTAGACAAAACAAAACTCCGACCACCTACATTAAAATCTTTACGGTTAAGTGTCATTGAAGCGCTTAATATTAGGGTTGAATTCTTTTCTGAAACATCTATTGGTATTTCTATCTTTTTTGCAATTCCTTTAATGCTTAGCGTCGCAAAAAGAATAAGATCACCATCTGTATTTTCTTCAATTTTTGAAGACTCTAATCTAATTTTTGTATAGTTAATAGCATCAAAATAATCTTCTTCTAATAAGTGTTTGTCTCTCCCGTCTATACCTGTAGATATAGAATTTACCATAACAACTGCGTTGATATAGCTATTAGAAAGGTCTTTATAATTAAAGTTTGTTTTAATAGTTACCTTGTTAAAAACACCGTCTACTGATATCCCAAAATTTTTAATGGTAAACAACACCGTTGTTTGCTCATTGTCTTGAATCCATTCTTGAGAAAAAAGAGCGCTGGTGAATATTAATAAAAGAAATACAACTGTTTTTTTAAGCATTGTAGTAAAGATACTAAATATAAGGAGTTCTTTAGTCTAGCAAGGCGGCCAATTCCTTACCAACCAATGAGCCAATAGCTACACCCATGCCACCTAAGCGAACCCCACAAAAGACGTTATCAGAAAGTTGTTTTACAATGGGGGTTTTTTGATTTCCAACACCCATAATACCACTCCAACGATGTGTTATTTGAAAGTCTTTATTTGGTAAAATGGTAGTTTTTAAGAGTTCTTCTAGTTTGTTCTGAATTCTGTTGGTCTGTCCAAATTCTGTGGTTTCTTCTGCCTTAAAATCTAGATTTCTTCCGCCTCCTAATAAAATTCTATTATTAATATTTCTAAAATAATAATACCCTTCCTCTAAGTGAAAAGTTCCTTTAATGTGAAGATTTTTTATAGGACTTGTTATGAGTACCTGCGCTCTAGCGGGAGCTACGTTTTCTTGAAGCAGTTCTTTGGAGAATCCGTTGGTGGCAAAAAACAATTTAGACGCTGTAAAGACTCCTTGATCTGTTTCTATCTTCACATTGTTCGTGTCTTCTGAAAACCCTTGAACAGTTGTATTATTTAAAATTATTATTCCTTTTTGTTGTGCTATTTTTAATAATTGAGACACCATTTTTCCAGTATCTATCTGGCCCTCAAATTGATTGACTAAATAAGTAGGAAGCGTATTTTTAAACTTAAATTTATTGTGAACTGAAGAAAAAACAGGGTTTTTAAAAAGTGGAAACAATAACTGATTTAATTCCGCTGTTTTTTGTTCACATTCTTCAAAAAAAGCTTCCTCAGAAAATAACTCATACCCATAATGATGTTGGTAATCTATGTTATTGTCTCCTAATAGGTTTCTTAATAATTGTAAGCCTTCCCATCTCTTTTTTACCAACTGAAAAACCTCTTGCTCTGAATGTGTTTTAAGGTCGCTTAACAATTCTGAAGTGCTTCCAAAACAAGCAAAACCAGCATTTTTTGTGCTAGCTCCCTGCGGAAGTAGGCCTTTTTCTAAAATAATGATTTTTGATGTTGGAAAACGCTCTCTTAAATTAATTGCACAATTTAAACCTACAATTCCACTACCAATAATTACAAAATCATTGCCAGTAAACCATTCTTTATATTCCCAGTAACTGTAATTCATTATACTATTTTTTCAAAGCAATTACTATCTTCTGCTTGAGCGTACTGCCCGTAATTTGGAATGCTCCTATATCCAGATTTTTTATAAAATTTATTGGCTTCTAGCTGACGGCTACCTGTCTCTAAAATGCATTTTACAAACCCTTCTTCTGAGGCCCATTGTTCTAAAGAACTTAAGACGGTATTGGCAACTCCAGAACCCCTATATGCTGGTTTTACATACATCCTTTTTATTTCAGCAGTATTTGCATCAAACTTTCTGAAAGCTCCGCAGCCAATAGCTTGTTCATTTTGGTAAGCAACCACCACATGTTTTATTTTTTTTAAACTATTAAACTGATTATAGAACTCATGATCTTCGCCGTCTGTTATTTTTAAATAGGCGTCTAACTCAGTTATTAGAGACTGAAAATCTAAATTATTATTGTCTGTTCTAATGATTCTTTTCATTTGAAATACCACTCTTTGTTGAAATTCTATTTCCTTTTAAAAGCCCAAGGTGTTTTTATGCTCAAAACTCAAACATTAACTGAACCCAAACAGGTTCTTTTTTTGCAGTGTCTAAGTTAGAAAAAGAAATACCTAATAAGCGTACAGAATTTTTAAATTTTTCTTGGTATAATAACTCTTTTATAATTTGCATGATTTCATCTTTCTTTTGAATAAAATTTTGTACCGTTTTACTTCTTGTTTGTTGGGTAAAATCGCTGTATTTAATTTTTAAGGTAATTGTTTTTCCTTTTGTTTCTGACGCTATCATTCTTCTCTCTAACTCTTCTGCAATTTTATGAAGTCTTTCTAGCATAAAAACTTCAGAAGAAATATTCTCAGAAAAGGTTCTTTCTGCTGCTATAGATTTTCTAATTCTATTGGGTTTTACTGTACTGTGATGAATTCCTCTTACAATATTATAATAGTAGGTTCCAGACTTTCCAAAGAGCTTTGTTAGCTCTTCTAGTGGTTTGTTTTTTAAATCTAATCCATTAAAAATCCCTAGGTTATTCATTTTTGCGGCGGTTACCTTTCCTACACCGTAAAATTTATTGATAGAAAGTTCTTCTAAAAAAAGAAGCACCTCCCCAGGGTTAATTGTTTTTTGTCCGTTAGGCTTGTTAATATCTGATGCTACTTTTGCTATAAACTTGTTAATAGATATTCCGGCAGAGGCCCTTAAGGCTAATTCACTGTATATACGATCTCTTATTTCTTGTGCAATTAAACTTGCAGATGGATTTCCTTTTTTGTTTTCTGTAACATCTAAATAGGCTTCGTCTAAGGAAAGAGGCTCTACTAAATCTGTATACTCGTAAAAAATTTGTCGAATTTTGGTTGATATTTCTTTATATCGTTCAAAGTCTGTTTTTACAAAAATAAGATGTGGGCATTTTTGTCTGGCCAAAACACCACTCATTGCAGATCTAACTCCATATTTTCTGGCTTCGTAACTCGCAGCGGCAACAACACCTCTTTTTCCGCCACCACCAACAGCAATAGGTTTTCCTTTTAGCTCTGGATTGTCTAATTGTGCAACGGAAGCGTAAAAAGCATCCATATCTACATGAATAATTTTTCGATATTGAAACGTGATGTTCACGCTATAAATTTACAAAACTTTGATTTTATAATAGAATATCTATTACATTGATTATCACAATCAATCCTGTAACAATCCCCAATGCTAAATCCAGTTGGTTTGCTAAGTGTTCTATTTTATTTTCTATTTTTTTTGCTAAATACGCATATAAGAATAGAAGAACAAATGTCCCTACGGCAGAGCCTAAAACAAACAAAATATTATTAATAAGAGTAAACTCATACCAATGCATTATCACTAAAAAGCTGGTAACCCCAAAATAAAAAGGGATTGCAAACATATTTAAAGAAGATAGTAAAATGCCAGAAACAAAGCCCTTCCCTTTACTACTATTGTTGTTTAATTCTTTCTTTTTTTTCTTCCTTACATTGCTAAAGAAGAACACTGAAAGCCCAATAAAAGCAATGATTCCTATTTGTTGAAGCATCATTAGATACCTTGGGTTGTCTAGTAATATTTTTGAAAAAGCAACAGCTATATAAGCCTGAATTATGACAATTACAGAAACTCCTGCAGAAAAATAAATTGCTTTCTTTTGTGTTTCTTTGATACTTATTTTAACAGAGGTCATGTTTAACATGCTTGGAAACAGGGTTCCTAAAAAGGACGTAATAAAACCTATTAAAAAGTGATATGTACTTTCCATAAAAACAATTATATTTTCACAAATATGATGTTTTTAAAAAAGAAAAAAGCGCCATTAAAGCGCTTTTTTCTTTTTTTAATACAATTATGTTAAACAACTCCTTGAGCCAACATTGCATCTGCTACTTTTACAAAACCAGCAATATTTGCTCCTTTAATATAGTCAATAGTTCCATCATCATTCTTTCCGTAAGCAACACAAGAATCATGAATATCTTCCATAATGTCTTTTAAACGATCGTTTACTTCTTCTCTAGACCAGCTTAAGCGAAGCGAATTCTGACTCATTTCTAAACCAGAAGTGGCAACTCCTCCCGCATTTGACGCTTTTCCTGGAGCAAATAAAATTTTTGCTTTTTGAAACTCATGAATTGCTTCTGGAGTAGAAGGCATATTTGCGCCTTCAGAAACACATGTACATCCGTTGGCAACTAATGTTTTTGCTTCTTCACCGTTTAATTCGTTTTGAGTTGCACATGGTAAAGCTATATCACATTTAACAGACCAAGGTCTTTGGCCTGCAACGTATTTTGCTGTTGGGTAAGTATCTATATACGCGCTAATTCTTTCTCTTCGTACATTTTTAAGATTCATTAAAAATCTTAACTTTTCTAAGTCTATCCCATCTTCATCTAAAATATATCCTCCAGAATCAGACATTGTTAGCACGGTTGCGCCAAGCTCAATTGCTTTTTCGGCGGCATATTGTGCTACATTTCCAGATCCTGAGATAACAACTCTTTTTCCACTAAATGAATCGTTGTGTACTTTTAGCATATTGTCTGCAAAATACACTGTTCCGTATCCTGTTGCTTCTGGTCTAATTAAAGATCCTCCCCAAGAAGCTCCTTTACCGGTTAAAACACCTGTGAAAGAATTTTTTAATTTTTTATACATTCCAAACATAAAACCAATCTCTCTTCCTCCAACACCAATGTCACCAGCAGGAACATCTGTATTATGACCAATATGTCTAAATAATTCACTCATAAAGGCATGGCAAAAACGCATAATCTCGTTATCCGATTTTCCTTTAGGATCAAAATCTGCTCCTCCTTTACCGCCACCCATAGGAAGTGTTGTGAGTGAGTTTTTAAAGACTTGCTCAAAAGCCAAGAACTTTAAAATACTAGCATTTACTGTTGGATGAAAGCGCAACCCTCCTTTATAGGGTCCAATAGCCGAGTTCATTTGAATTCTATACCCTCTATTTACTTGAATTTCTCCAGAGTCATCAACCCAACTTACTCTAAATGATATAAGTCTTTCTGGCTCTACCATTCTAAGTAGAATGTTTTTGCCATGGTAAATATCATTCTCAACGATATAAGGGATTACAGTTTCTGCTACTTCTTGAACAGCTTGAATAAATTCTGGCTCATGATGATTTCTCTGTTTCACCAACTCCATAAAAGCATTAATTTTTGCTTCCATATGCTTATTTTGATTTGTTGTTTACTTGTTTAAATAAGCCGCAAAGATATATATTTTAAGACATCTTAATAATACTTTTTTTATTTTGTTTCTCTCTGAAGTATCAGTATTCAATCGTTTTCGTGTAGAATTTCGTTTTACTGAGGAAATTGAATTACTTTCTTTATAAAAAATGTAAATTTGTTCTTTATTTATTTGATTATAAAACATGTTAGACAAGGTTAAAGAACTCATTGAAGAAGTTCGTTTATTTAAAGCAACTTCAAAAGCAGATGTAGAAACTTTTAGGATTAAATACCTAGGAAGTAAAGGGTTGTTAAAGGGGTTGTTTTCTGAATTTAAAAATGTTGATGCTGAATTGCGTAAAGATTTTGGCCAAGCTTTAAATAATTTAAAAAAAGCCGCTGAGGAAAAAGTAACTCTTTTAAATGACACTTTAGAGAGTTCTGAAAGCGAAAAAAGTTTTTATGGTGACTTAACAAGGCCTTCTGAGCCTATACAATTAGGTTCTAGGCACCCTATTTCTTTGGTAAAAAATCAAATATTAGAGGTTTTTAACCGTATTGGTTTTACTGTTTCTGAGGGGCCAGAAATTGAAGATGATTGGCATAATTTTACTGCCTTAAATCTTCCTGAGTATCATCCGGCAAGAGACATGCAGGATACTTTTTTTATTGACAAAAACCCAGATACTCTTTTAAGAACTCACACTTCATCTGTTCAGGTTCGATATATGGAAAACAACAAGCCCCCTATAAGAACAATTTCTCCAGGAAGAGTTTTTAGAAATGAAGATATTTCTGCAAGAGCTCATTGTATTTTTCATCAAGTTGAGGGCTTATATATAGATACTGATGTTTCGTTTGCAGACTTAAAACAAACCTTATTGTATTTCACAAAAGAGATGTTTGGAAAATCTAAGATTAGATTACGCCCCTCTTATTTTCCATTTACAGAGCCTAGTGCAGAGGTAGATATTTACTGGGGTCTAGAAACTGAAACAGATTATAAAATTACCAAAGGTACTGGCTGGCTGGAAATAATGGGTTGTGGCATGGTAGATCCTAATGTTCTGAAAAATTGCAATATAGACCCTGCTGTTTATAGTGGTTATGCTTTTGGAATGGGAATAGAAAGAATTGCAATGTTGCTATATCAAATTCCTGATATTAGAATGTTTTATGAAAACGATGTTCGCTTCTTGGAGCAGTTTAAGTCAGTTCTTTAATCTTCCTTTTCTAAAGAACTTTAAAAAATAGTTGTTTATAGAATAACATATTTCATTTTATGAAAAAAGATCTTCAAATTCCTTTAGTTTCTAGTGTTGAAATAGCGATGGTTTATGAATATAATGAACTTTATAAAACAGACGATTGGAATGTATATATCATCAACAATAATAATGTTGATATGGAAATGATTGTTATTGTCTCTCAGGGGTTTTCTAAAATAAAAAAAAGCACATTACTTCGAAAAAAATTAGACAACTTACCTGCAAATTCTTTTGCAAAGGTAGAATTTGTTCAGCCAGAATTATTTGTGCTAAATAATCGTTTTCAAGTTTCTTTTTTTGAAAACAATCAACTAAAAGATAAAACATTTCTCTTCAAACAAAATACCATTAAAGAAGAAAACTTACGAATGATTCCAGAAATTAAGAAAAGAGGAATTTTAGCTAAATAAATTCGTAACTTACTGCTGTCTTTGTATGTAAATAAAAAAGACAAAACTCAAAAATTGTTAAGTCTTAAAATAAGTTATGAAAACCTTCTCGTTTTTCAATAGAGAAAAAACCATCAAAGAATTACAGTCAGAAGAGTTTGATTTGTTAATTGTTGGTGGCGGAATTACAGGAGCAGGAATTGCTTTAGATGCTGCCTCCAGAGGCATGAAAGTTGCTTTAGTAGAAAAAAATGACTTTGCTTCAGGAACTAGTAGTAAATCAACAAAGCTAATTCATGGAGGCTTGAGATATTTGAAACAGTTTGATTTTTGGCTAGTAAAAGAAGTAGGAACAGAGCGCGCAATTGTGCATAAATTAGCGCCACATTTGGTAGTTCCAGAAAAAATGATTTTACCTTTAATTGATGGCGGAACCTATGGTTCTTGGTTAACATCATTTGGCTTAAAGGTGTACGATGTTTTGGCTGACGTAGAAGGTGACGATAAGCGTAAAATGTTAAACAAAGAAGAAGCTTTAGAGAAAGAGCCACTTCTCCCTGAGAGTATTTTAAAAGGGGCTGGTTACTATGCTGAATACAGAACAGATGATGCTCGGTTAACGTTGGAGGTTATAAAAACAGCATTAAATTATAACCTAAAAACAATTAATTATGCAGAAGTTCTCGGTTTTTTACACAAAGAAAATCGTGTAGTTGGCGCAGCTGTAAAAGATCCTTTTACTGATTCTGAATTTACTATTAAAGCAAAATATGTTGTAAACGCAACAGGGCCTTGGGTAGATACTTTGCGTCAAAAAAATAGCTCTAGTACTGGTAAGAAGTTGCGGTTAACTAAAGGAGTTCATTTGGTGGTAGCACATGATAAATTGCCTGTAAGGCAATCTATATATTTTGACGTGCCTGATGGGAGAATGATGTTTGCTATTCCTCGAGGAAAAGTCACATATTTTGGCACAACAGACACCAACTATCAAGAAGATAAAAACAATGTAAAAACAAGCTTAGTAGACGCTACTTATCTTATCTCTGCTGTAAATAATATGTTTCCTAACATTACCATATCATTAAATGACGTAACGTCTTCTTGGGCTGGGTTGCGCCCTTTAATTCATGAAGACGGAGCCTCTGCTTCTGAGTTGTCAAGAAAGGATGAAATATTTGTTTCTGACTCAGAATTAATTTCTATTGCAGGAGGAAAACTAACAGGATATCGTAAAATGGCAGAACGAATTGTAGATTTGGTTACCAAAAAATACAGTCGCAGGTTCTTTAAAAATTTTAAAGAAATACAAACAGAAGAAATTACACTTTCTGGTGGTGCATTTGCTAATTTTAGTGAGGTAAAAAGCTACACAGACATCATATACAAGAGAATCTCGGAAAAGCAGTTTGATAAAAAAGACGCAGAGTATTTAGTCTATAATTATGGCAAGCAGACCGATATTATTTTAAAAAAGTTTGATGAATTAACAGGCGAGAATTCACGAGAAAAAATAATAAAAGCCGAAGTTTGGTTTACTATTCAATACGAAATGGCTTGTTCTCCAGTAGATTTTTTTATGCGAAGAACAGGAAGGATTTATTTTAATATAGATAGTGTTAATCTTTATAAGAATCTCATTTTAAATGAATTTTCAAACTATTTTTCTTGGGATAAAGAGACCTTAGAAAAAAACAAAAAAGAGCTATTAAAAGAATTACAACAGGCCACTTCTTTTAAATAGAAAATTACTCTTTTTCATGTGCTTCTAAATCTTTAGTTAAATCTAATTTTCTTAAAGTAGGATTTGCTATTCCAGTAGCAACAACGGTAACTAAAGTCATTGTTCCGCCAAAAACAACTGCAGTAACTGTTCCCATTAATTTAGCGGTTACTCCGCTTTCAAAAGCACCTAGCTCATTAGAAGAACCAACAAACATTGAGTTTACGGAAGAAACTCTACCGCGCATATGATCTGGTGTTTTTAATTGTAAGATTGTTTGTCTAATTACCATAGAAACGCCATCTGTAACGCCACTAAAGAATAAGGCAATAACAGAAACCCAGAAAAAGGAAGAGAGTCCGAAAACAATAATGCAAACACCAAAACCAAAAATAGCCACTAAAAGCTTCTTTCCTGCATTTTTACTTATGGGAATATAAGCAGTAACCAACATGGTTAGAAAAGAGCCAACAGAAGGTGCCGCAACTAAAATACCAAAGCCTTGTGGGCCTACTTTTAAAATATCTTCTGCAAAAACGGCTAATAAAGCTATAGCCCCTCCAAATAAAACAGAAAACATGTCTAAAGTTAGTGCTCCTAAAATTGCTTTTGTTTTAAAGACAAAACGAATCCCTTCTTTTAAACTTTGTAAGACAGGCTCGCCTATTTTAGGATTTAAAACCGGTTTTCTTTTAATTTTAAATAGTACAAAAAACGAAAAAGTAACCAAGAAGAAAATAATACTTAAAGACCAGTGTACACCAATCCAATTAATAGAAAACCCAGCAAAAGCAACCCCTAAAACTCGTGCCATTTGCCACAAAGAACTATTCCAGGTTGCTGCGTTTGGATATATCTTTTTAGGGACAATTAATGCAACTAAAGAAAAGATAATGGGACCAAAGAATGCTCTTAAGAAACCACCAAAAAAAACAAAGGCATATATTAAATATAATAGTGTTTGTGTTGAAAGCGCTCTACTAACAGCGTCTGATGTAATCCAAAAAAGGCCAAAACTAATTAAAGAAAAGGCCGCTATACATAAAGCCAATAGGTTTCTTTTTTCTTTTTGATCTACAATATGACCCGCAAATAAAGCCATAGATAGAGCAGGAATAATTTCCATTAAACCAATAAGCCCAAGATATAAAGGATCTCCTGTTAGCTCGTACACCTTCCACTCTATCACAATAAATTGCATAGACCAGCCAAAAATAAGCGCAAAGCGAACTAATAGAAAAATGTTAAATTCTCTAATTCTCAAGGCTGCATAAGGGTCTTTTTTTTTCATTTTACTGCTAAAATAATATAAGTCACACAACCCTAAGGTTATAAAAAAATATAAAAATTTGTGTTTTACTTAGAAATAACAACTCTTTTTGTTGTACTTCTATTTCCTTGAGATACTTTTAATAAATAAATAAATACCACTTGCAAGTTTTCCTGTAGCTATAGGCTAATTAAATAACGGTTGGTGTGAAGGCTGTTCAACACTTCCCCCTCCTAAATGCTCTTCTTCAAAGTCTATAGCGGTATATGTATTTGAATAATCTTCAAAACCAGCTTTTTTTATATGAAGCGCTAGCCCTTTTAAAATAGCTGCCCCTGATAAAGAACCCATTACATTTGAACCAGTTGAAGAGATTCCTCTTTAGCTTTTGTTTGCGATGATCTTATTGATTCTTTTGTGTTATATAACAGCTGTATGTTATCTGCCTTCTTAATTTCCTTTATTTGTTGTTTTGTTTGAGAAAAAAATAAAGGGGTGGTTAACCTTGTTAGTCTAATTTTTATTATTTAGCGATAGTTAACTATCTTTTCATGTCCATTAATATAGCAAACGTTTGGTTAATATCTTTCTCTTTTACAACA
>MDTG01332580.1_pt1 | contig 12274 bp, 10 predicted proteins | sample 811421 | NCBI WGS metagenome assembly MDTG01 (sample SAMN05326645, study PRJNA326480) | marine metagenome | isolation source: seawater | place: Pacific Ocean: South East | collected 2011
ATGAACTTCCCTCTTGAACTCTAAAATCAATTAATTCTTTAACCGCATCTTTAACTAATTCTATTACACTTACTGTGAGTTTTTCATTAAGATTTGGACGATTGTTTTCAATGGAATTTGGCAGTGAAACAGCTATCTTTAAAAATTCTGAGTCACTTGCTGTTGCTAATTTTTTTAATTCAATAATGTAAGATTTAATTACATCGTGATTTAAATTAGTTTTAAAATTATTTCCTGAAACCTTAAGATTAATTTTAAGATCCACTTTTCCTCTCTTTAAAAGATTAGTCAAAATTGATCTTATTTCACTCTCAATATTTCTAAATATTGGATTCAAATTATAGTTAAGATCTAAGTTTTTACCGTTTAAGGATTTGATGTCTAAGGAGATTTTTCCAAGTTCAGATTCTATGGATGCATTTCCAAAGCCAGTCATCGATTGTAACATGCTGTCAAAGTTACAAAAAAACTAGTCCTTTAGTCGTTAATTTTTCTAATCCAAATATTTCTAAAACTTATTGGTAAAGAGGGATGGTCTTGAAGAACTAATGGTAAATTTCTATGAGCATTGTACTTTGGCAACCCAACATTTGTGGTAGCCCCTTGAACTTCAACATGATTTTGTATCAATACTCCATTTTGAAATACCGTAAAAAAAGCTGGTTTAATTAGTTTGTCTTTTTTAAATTTTGGTGCATTAAAAATTATATCATATGATTGCCACACACCTGGCTTTTTACTTGAATTTACTAACGGAGCGTGTTGTTTGTATATAGATCCTGCTTGACCGTTAACAAATGTTGGATTTTCATAACTATCTAAAACTTGAAGTTCGTATTTACTTTGTAAAAACACCCCACTATTTGAATTATATTGAGGCTTTTTATTTCTACTTCCTTGACTTGTTTTCCATTCAATATGTAGCTGAACAGAACCGAATGATTCTTTTGTCTTAATTCCTCCCGTCCCATTTACAACCGTCATGGAACCGTCACTATTTATTTTCCATTTGGGAGCTTCATTTGAGTATTGTGTAATCCAATTTGAAAAATTTTTTCCATCAAATAGAATGATAGCATCACTAGGAGCCTTAGAAAAATCATATGCTTCTATTTTTTTTGGAATGGGCTCCCAAATTTCAGTTAGTTTAGATTTATCCTGAGAAAAAGTCAAGTTTAGTAATATTAAAAAGAAAAAATTTATTATTTTTTTTAGCATATTGTTTGATTTACAAAACATATTGATTGAATTATTAAAGTTAATTTTTATTTAAATTAAATGTAGATTTTATTTCCAACTCGGCTTGTTTTACTGTTTCTTTAAAATTTCCAATAAATAATTTTCCATTCATTAATAATACAGGTCTTTTTAAAAAACTATAATGTGATAAAAGCATTTTTTTATAATTTTTTTCATTGATTTTTTTTAAATTTTTTTTTATTTCTCTGAACAAAACCGCTCTTTTATTAAATAACGACTCATAGCTTTTTGAAACATTAAATAATTCTTCTAAATCTGACTCCTTTAATGGATGTTTTTTTAATCTATTTTGTTAAAACTTTCATTATGTTCCATGTTTTTATAATATTCTTACATGTTGTACATGTTGTACATGTTGATATAAAATATATTTTTTTCATAAAAGATTTTATAATACTAAAATTATAAGATTCTTATAAGATAATTTATATTTGAACAATAATATTTAATTGATGAGTAAAGACAAAATGAAATTCAACACAAAAACTATTCATGGAGGTCAAATTCCTGAAAAAGGTTATGGAGCAGTTATGCCACCAATATATCAAACTTCTACCTATTCACAATCCAGTCCAGGCAAACATAAAGGTTATGAATATAGTAGAACTCACAATCCAACTAGACATGCATTAGAAAGCTCTTTAGCAAGTATTGAAAATGGGCGTTTTGGTCTAGCATTTGGGTCTGGTTTAGCTGCAATAGATGCTGTTTTAAAATTATTGAACCCTGGAGATGAAGTGATTTCAACTAATGATTTGTATGGGGGCTCTTATAGGTTATTTACTAAAATATTTGAAAACTTTGGAGTTAAATTTCATTTTACTGGCATGAATAATATTAGCTCAGTAGAAACCCTAATTAATTCTAATACTAAAATGATATGGGTAGAAACTCCTACAAACCCAATGATGAATATAATTGATATAAAATCATTAAGCAAATTAGCTACATCGAATAAAATTTTATTGGCAGTAGATAATACATTTGCAACTCCATATTTACAGCAACCTTTAGATATAGGGGCGGATATCGTTATGCATTCAGCTACAAAATACCTCGCTGGACACAGTGATGTGGTTTTGGGGGCTTTAATAGTTAATGACAAAGCTTTGGCAGATAAGTTATATTTTATTCAAAATGCTAGTGGTGCAATTTGTGGGCCAATGGATAGTTTTCTAACCTTAAGAGGCATAAAAACTCTTCACGTTCGAATGGAAAGACATTGCCATAATGCCAAAAAGATTGCCATTTTTTTACATGATCACCCCAATGTTGAAAAGGTTTTTTGGCCAGGATTTGAATTTCATCCCAACCACATAATTGCTAAAAATCAAATGTTCGATTTTGGAGCTATGATCTCTTTTACATCTAAAGGAAATGACTATAACAAAGCTATTGAAATAATTGAAAAATTGAAAATTTTTACTTTAGCAGAATCTCTGGGTGGAGTTGAAAGTCTTGCCGGACATCCATCCTCCATGACTCATGCCTCAATCCCAAAAAAAGAAAGAGAGGCCTCTGGCGTTGTTGACTCTTTAATTCGACTCAGTGTTGGGATTGAAGATGCAGATGATCTTATTTCTGATCTCAGACAAGCACTAGATAATTAAAAAACTAATTCAAGTTAATTGATTAACTTAGATAGGTAATTTTATCAAAAAAATTATTTTCAATATGAAAAAAAATATAGAAGAATTTATTGCAGAAATCGCCCTAAGAAATTCTCAAGAACCCGAATTTATGCAAGCAGTAAGAGAAGTTTCTGAAACGGTAATACCCTACATTATTTCAAATAAAATTTACCATGGTAAAAATTTATTAATGCGAATGGTTGAACCCGAAAGAGTGCTAATGTTTAGAGTCAACTGGGTGGATGACCGTGGAGAAATAAGAGTAAATAGAGGTTATCGAGTTCAAATGAATTCTGCAATAGGTCCTTATAAGGGCGGATTAAGGTTTCATCCCTCGGTAAATCTAAGTATCTTAAAATTTTTGGGGTTTGAGCAGGTCTTTAAAAATAGTTTAACAACTCTGCCTATGGGTGGGGGAAAAGGAGGTTCCGATTTTGACCCCAAAGGAAAAAGTGATGGTGAGATAATGAGATTTTGCCAAAGTTTTATGACTGAACTTTTTAGATACATCGGTCCAAACACTGATATTCCTGCAGGAGATATTGGGGTAGGTAGTAGAGAAATTGGATATATGTTTGGTCAATATAAAAAATTAAAAAAAGAATTTACTGGGGTTTTAACAGGAAAAGGATTATCGTGGGGAGGATCATTAATTAGACCTGAAGCTACTGGCTATGGAACAGTTTATTTTGCTGAAAACATGTTAAATCATGTTAATAATTCTGTAAAAGGGAAAACAATAGTTATTTCCGGCTCTGGTAATGTAGCTCAATTTGCGGCAGAAAAATGTATTCAACTTTCTGCAAAAGTTGTTTCCTTGTCTGATTCATCAGGTTCGATTTATGATTCAAAAGGAATAAATCTTGAAAAACTAGATTACGTAATGGATTTGAAAAATAATAAAAGAGGAAGGATTTCTGAATACGTTAAAAAATACCCGACAGCTAAATTTTATAAAAGTAAAACCCCATGGAAAATTCCTTGTGACATTGCTTTGCCTTGCGCAACTCAAAATGAATTAAACAAAAAAGATGCTGAAAATTTAATAAACAATGGTTGCCTTTGTATAAGTGAAGGGGCTAATATGCCTTGCACACCTAAAGCAATTTCTGTTTTTAGAAAAAATAAAATCTTATATGCACCAGGAAAAGCATCAAATGCAGGTGGTGTTGCTGTTTCTGGTCTTGAAATGGCTCAAAATTCATTAAGATATAGTTGGTCAAGAGAAGAAGTTGACAATAAATTAAAAGACATAATGTTAGATATTCACAATTCTTGTATCACTCATGGACAAGAAAAAGACTACATTAATTATGAAAAAGGAGCTAATATTGCTGGTTTTATAAAGGTTGCAGACGCCATGCTAGCCCAAGGTGTGGTTTAGTTTTATTTAAATACTATTTTCTAAAATGTTAATATCAACTGAAGCCATAGCTTTAAGTTCAATAAAATATTCTGAAACGAGCATTATAGTTAAGTGTATGACGCAATCTGATGGAGTCAAATCATATTTAATTAGAGGAGTAAGATCTCAAAAAAAAAGTGTTTTAAATATTGGGTTATTTCAGCCATTAACAATAATAGAAATTGATGCGGTTCATAGAAATACAGCAAAACTAGAAAATATCCGAAGTGCAAAAATAGTTTTTCCCTATAAAACTATTCCCTACGATGTTATTAAAAATGCACTTGTATTATTCTTATCTGAAATATTATCAAAAAGTATTAGAGAAGAAGAAAAAAACATGCCCCTGTATAGTTTTATAAAAGAATCAATAATTTGGCTCGATTCCAATTCTAAATATGTTAATTTTCACATTCATTTTTTAATTAAATTTTTAAAATATCTTGGTATATCTCCAGATATAAGCAATATCCATCTCCCTGAATTTGATATCAAAAACGGAAGTTTCTGTAGTCATTCCAAAAATGGAAATTCTAATAAAGGAAACGTGATAAAACATTTCAAAGAATTTTTAGGCACAAATTTTGATGAAGTAGGAATTACAATTGATTCTTCAGTTCACAGAAAAGAATTATTAGAATTTTTAATAAAATATATGCAAATACACCTAGAAGATTTTAAAAGGCCTCAGTCACTTAATATAATGTATGAACTTTTTAAAAAAGCATAAGGTATTATTCATTGTCTTTTTGACGAGTTCTTTATATACTTTTTCTCAAAAATTGGTAATTAAAGATTTTCAAGAAAAAACTCTAATTCCTAATGTAACAGCATATAACATACAACAAACCAAAAGTGTTCTTTCAAATTTTGATGGAGTGTTAAATCTATCTGGTTTTAAAAAATCAGACACTATTGTTTTTAGTCATGTTTCATATGAAAAACAAATAATTCCATTTAGAGAAATTTCTCAACCTACACTCTATCTTTATCCTAATACCCAAATGTTGTCAGAAATTATTTTATCTGTTGGAAGAAATAGAGAGGATAAAAAGAAACTATCTAAAAAAGTTTCTTTAATAAATGCTAAAAAAACCGAACTTGACCTACCTCAAACTTCTGCTGATTTATTAAATTATGCAGGAGGGGTTCGAATTCAAAAAACACAAGGAGGAGGGGGAAGCCCAGTCATAAGAGGATTTGAAGCTAACAGAGTTTTGCTTGTTGTTGACGGAGTTAGATTGAACAATGCAATCTACAGATCTGGCCATCTTCAAAATGCAATTACAATTGACCATAACACTCTGGAAAGAACAGAAGTAATTTTTGGACCTTCATCTGTAGGTTATGGTTCTGATGCTTTAGGAGGGGTAGTACATTTTTATACACGAACTCCTAAAATAAATAATCAAAAAACTTGGACTATTAAAGGATCTAACTCGTTTAATACTGTTTTAAAACATAATGTAAATAATTTGAATTTAGAGCACAGTAAAGAAAAATGGGCAAGTTTTACTAGCCTTTCATACTCTGATTTTGGTGATATTATTATGGGAGGAAACAGAAATCATGGATTTAAAGATTGGGGATTAAATAACTATTTTTTAAGTAAGCAAAAGTTAAATACTAAAAATTTAATAAATGAAAATCCAAAAACACAAAAAAATACAGGATACTCACAATTTGATTTTTTGCATAAATTAAATATAAAAATTTCAGAGTCCTCTCACATAATTTTCAATATACAACACTCCAACTCATCTGATATTGATCGTTATGATAAATTAAATGAATTTAATGATTCCGACAACCAACTTAAATATTCTCAATGGTATTACGGACCACAAAAAAGGACATTACTTTCATCTACTTATAATTTTTCTAAAAATAAAAAATGGTTACAGAAGGGTGCAATTGTTTTGGCATTTCAAAAAATTAAAGAATCTCGACACAACAGAAAGTTTAAATCTCTTGTCCTAAACTCGCAAATAGAAAATGTAGATGTTTTTTCTTTAAATACAGATTTTTCAGGATTTAAAACAAAAAATTCTAGTCTTTCTTATGGATTTGAATACACGTATAATAACGTAAATTCAAATGCTTTTGGGGAAACTCTTGTAGAAAACAATCTAATTCTTTCATCAAACCCAGACTCCAATTCAATTTTTAAAATTCCTACTAGATATCCTAGTGGAGGAAGTAGTTACAGTACAGTTGCTTCTTATTACGAATTTAGAAAAGACCTTACGGAAAGATCTAATTTTAACTTTGGGATGAGATATACTTTTACTAGCTTGAATGCTAATTGGAAAGAGGAAGCTTTAATTGATGCAAATTTAAATTCAATTAAAACAAATAACTCTTCAATTACAGGAAGTATCGGTTATGTCACAAGATTAAAAAATGATTGGCAAGTAAATGCAAATTTTTCCAGTGGCTTTAGATCTCCTAATATTGATGATTTAGGTAAAATAAGAGAGAAAAAGGGCATTCTTTCTGTACCTAATAAAAAACTAAAACCAGAATACGCGTATAGTTCAGAACTTGGTGTTACTAAGTTTTTTAATGAAAAAACAACTGTTTTTTCTATTAACCTATATTACACACACATTGAAAAGCACATCATAAGAAGCTACTTTGAAATTTTAAACGATCAGTCTACCCCAAATCCTAAAACAATAATTTATAATCTAGATGAGGTAAAAACTATGGCAAATGTGAATGCAGGTAAAGCATACATTTATGGCTTTTCGTTCGATGCAGAAACTCCTGTTTTAAAAAATCTTCTTTTCAAAAGTAATATAACTTATACTGAAGGAGGAAGTGTAAAAAAGTATAATCCATTACCATCAATATCACCATTATTTGGGTCTTTTTATTTAAAATGGATTGGCAACAATCTAAAAATGCAATTATCTTATAGGTTCTCTCAATCTAAAAGCCCTGAGGATTATAGCCTTGGGGGAGAAGACGGACTCGAAGAAACCCCATTGATAAATTTAAAAAATGATGTTTTAAAATATTACGGAATGCCATCTTGGGGAATTTTTAAATTTTCATCCTCTTGTAAATTATCAAGTAATTTAAAAGCTACTTTAATATTTGATAACATCTTTGATATTCATTATCGTGAGTTTGCTTCTGGAATATCTTCACCAGGAAGAAATATAAATTTGGTTTTAGAGCATAAGTTTTAAAAATTTCATCTAAAATCGTTACTTTCGCTTCTTATCAAAATCTCATTTTAAAAAAATGGCTTTTAAGGAATATAACAGATTAAATCTTTCAAAAATTGCTAAAGAAATTTTAAAAGATTGGGATTCTAACAAATCTTTTGAGAAAAGCATTACTTTAAGAGAAGGAGCACCAAAATATGTTTTTTATGAAGGACCTCCCTCTGCCAACGGAATGCCTGGTATTCACCATGTCATGGCAAGAAGTATTAAAGATATCTTTTGTAGATACAAAACGCTAAAAGGATTCCAAGTAAATCGAAAAGCAGGGTGGGATACTCATGGGCTACCCATTGAACTCAGTGTTGAAAAAGAACTTGGAATTACTAAAGAAAACATTGGTAAATCTATTACTATTGAAGATTACAATGAAGCTTGTAAAAAAGCTGTCATGCGTTACACAGATGCTTGGAATGACTTAACAAAAAAAATGGGCTACTGGGTAGACATGGAAAATCCTTATGTTACTTATAAATCCAAATACATAGAATCAGTTTGGTGGCTATTAAAAGAGCTTTTTGACAAAGGGCTGATCTACAAAGGATACACAGTGCAACCTTATTCTCCAAAAGCTGGAACTGGATTAAGCTCTCACGAATTAAACCAACCCGGAACTTATCAAGATGTAACTGATACCACAGTTACCGCTCAATTTAAAGCTATAAAAAATACTTTGCCTGAAATAATAAAAAATTATGATTCCATTTGTTTTTTAGCATGGACCACTACACCGTGGACCTTACCCTCTAATACAGCTTTAACTGTTGGCCCAAAAATTAAATACTCCGTTGTTTCCACTTTTAATCAGTACACAAAAAAGCAAATCTATGTGATTTTAGCAAAAGATTTGATTTCTAAAGTTTTTTCAGGGTCATTTATTGAAGTTCAAAACGAGAAAGCTTTAAATTGGAATTCTGATTCCAAAGTTAAAATACCTTACATAATAAAAAACTCCTTTCTTGGAAGTGAATTAATAGGAATAAAATACGAACAATTATGGAAAGATGCTCCTTTACCTTACAAAAATTCAGAGAATGCGTTCAGGGTTATTGGAGGAGATTTTGTAACTACTGAAGATGGTACAGGGATTGTTCATACTGCTCCAACTTTTGGTGCGGACGATGCTAAAGTAGCAAAAGAAGCAACCCCAGAAATACCTCCAATGTTGATTTATGATAAAAATCAACAATTAGTTCCTCTGGTTGATTTACAAGGAAAATTTAGACCTGAATTAGGGAAATTAGGAGGAAAGTATGTTAAAAACGAATATTATAATAATTCCGATGGAATTCCTGACAGATCTGTAGACGTAGAGATTGCTATAACATTAAAAGAGGAAAATAAGGCTTTTAAAGTAGAAAAATATTTACATAGTTATCCCAATTGTTGGAGAACAGACAAACCTATACTTTATTACCCTCTTGACTCTTGGTTTATTAAAGTAACTGAAAAAAAAGATATTTTAACAAAACTCAATAAATCAATTAATTGGAAACCAAAGTCAACAGGAGATGGAAGGTTTGGGAATTGGCTTTCAAATGCAAACGACTGGAACCTTTCAAGATCCAGATTTTGGGGAATTCCCCTCCCAATTTGGAGAACTGAAGATTCTAAAGAAACTATTATTATTGGATCTGTTGAAGAGCTAAAAAATGAAATTTCAAAATCTATTGAATTAGGTTTTATGAAATATGATCCATTTGATTCTTTTGAAATAAATAATATGGAAGAGTCTAATTATGATAAAATTGATCTTCATAAAAACGTTGTTGACAAAATAGTGTTGTCTTCAAAAAGTGGACAAAAAATGTTTCGTGAATCAGATTTAATTGATGTGTGGTTTGATTCTGGCTCTATGCCATACGCACAATGGCATTATCCCTTTGAAAATAAGGAAATGATTGACAATAATATTGCTTTTCCAGCCGATTACATTGCAGAAGGAGTAGATCAAACCAGAGGATGGTTTTATACTCTTCACGCTATTAGTTCAATGGTTTTTAATTCTATTTCCTACAAAAATGTAATCTCTAATGGTCTTGTTTTGGATAAAAATGGACAAAAAATGTCTAAAAGATTAGGAAACGCAGTGGACCCTTTTAAAACTATCGAAGAATATGGTCCCGATGCTACAAGATGGTATATGATAAGTAATGCCAACCCATGGGATAATCTAAAATTTGATATTGAAGGAATTGAAGAAAGTAAACGCAAATTCTTTGGGACATTATACAATGTATATTCCTTTTTCGCTCTTTACGCCAACATAGATAATTTTAGTTTTAATGAAAAAGAAATTAAGAATATTGACAAGCCAGAGCTAGATCGTTGGATAATTTCTGAGCTTCATTCATTAATCAGTGAAGTTGATGAGTATTTTTCAAAATATGAACCCACAAAAGCTGCTAGATCCATCTCTAAGTTTGTTCAGTTATATTTAAGCAATTGGTATGTTCGTCTCTCAAGAAGAAGGTTTTGGAAAGGATCTTATCAAGGAGATAAAATTAGTGCTTACCAAACTTTATTTACTTGTTTAATAGAGATAGCTAAAATATCCTCTCCCATTGCACCTTTTTTTATGGACCGTTTATATTGCGATTTAATTTCTAACACAAAATTTGAATCCTTTAATTCTGTTCATCATTCAACCTTTCCAATATCAAATAGTGAATTGATTGATTTAAAACTCCAAAAAAAAATAAGAAAAGCACAGATAATTTGCTCTTTGATCCTTTCTTTAAGAAAAAAAGAAAAGATTAAAGTACGTCAACCTCTTTCTAAAGTAATGATTCCATATTCAAATTTTAATGAAAAAATAGAGATAGAAGAAATATCTAACCTGATAAAGTCAGAAGTTAATGTCAAAGAAATAGAACTAATTAGCAATTCCTCTGAAATTTTAGTTAAAAAAGTAAAGCCCAATTTTAAAAGCTTAGGTCCAAAATTAGGCAAACTTCTTTCGCTTGCAACACAGCAAATAAATCAGTTTGGAAGTAGTCAAATTGAAAAAATAGAAAAAGGGGAGTCTATTTCTATAAGTATAATGGAAGATACAGTTATACTTGATCCAGCAGATTTAGAAGTAATTTCTCAAGATATTCATGGTTGGCTGGTTGCTTCGGAAAGCAATATTACTGTAGCTTTAGATGTGCAATTAAATGAGGGTTTAAAAAATGAGGGTATTGCAAGAGAGCTCGTCAACAGAATCCAAAACCATAGAAAAGAAATAGGTCTATTGGTAACTGATAAAATTAATTTGAAAATTCAGAAGGATAATATAATTGAAAAAGCTATTTTTGAAAATAGAGATTATATAGTCAATGAAACTTTAGCTGTTAGTCTAATTCTTGAAGATTTTTTGTCTGATGGAATTGAAATCAAATTTGACAATATAAACACTAAATTAAGTATCCATAAAAACAATTAATCATGGCTAGTACACGTTATTCTGATAAAGATTTAAAATATTTTAAAGTTTTAATTGATGAAAAAATAGAAAAGGCACAAAAAGATCTTGCATTAATTAAAAGTGCTTATATGAATGATGGAAACAATGGAACTGAGGATACCTCCCCTACTTTTAAAGCATTTGAAGAAGGATCACAAACTATGTCAAAAGAAGCTAACACTCAGCTTGCTATAAGACAAGAAAAATTTATTAGAGATTTAAAAAGTGCCCTTATTAGAATCAAAAATAAAACTTATGGGGTTTGCAGAGATAATGGCAAGTTGATAAATAAAAAAAGACTAGAACTAGTTCCTCATGCTACTTTGAGCATTGAGGCTAAAAATAGAATGTCTTAAGTTTATTTATTCTTTTTTTAAACCTTTCATATGAGCTTGAATAAGTCCGTTTTATTAATATTTTTCGTTTTATTAATAGACCAATTTTCTAAAGTTTATATAAAACTTCATTTTCCTCTTACACTATACAGTTCTGACGTGTTAATGGATTGGGGTTGGTTTAAAATTCTTTTTATTGAAAACAAAGGAATGGCTTGGGGGGCTAAAATAAGTGACTTTATTCCTTTTATTAGCGAAAGAGTCGGTAAATTAATTCTAACTTCTATTAGGATTATAGCAGTTCCTTTTATCTTTTATTGGCTAAACGATAGTATTAAAAAAAGAGAAAACAAACTTTTAATTATTAGTATTTCTTTAATTCTAGGAGGGGCAATAGGAAATTTAATTGATTCTGTTTTTTATGGGTATTTTTTTACTGACAGTTACCTTAACGTAGCTTTATTTAGTCCAGGAAATGGATACGAATCTTTGTTATACGGTCATGTAGTTGATATGTTACAATTCCCGATGTTTACTTGGAACTGGCCTAGCTGGATTCCCTATATTGGCGGAGAAAGTTTTACTTTTTTTGAGCCAGTCTTTAATATTGCCGATACCGCCATTAGCACGGGAGTTGGTATAATGATTGTGTTTAGCAAAAGGATTTTTCCTTAAAACTTATATGTTTTATTGGGACTAACACAGTAGTCCATTTTAATATCACTTTGAGTAATGTTTTCAATCTTTTCAATTGGATCAAAAAAAGATAACCCAACTTTGATTGTTTTTGCTGAGCATTTTTTTAAAAGTCTGTCGTAATAACCTCCGCCATAACCCACTCTGTGGCCTTGTTTATCATAACAAAGTAAGGGAACGAAAACTACGTCTAATTGATTTTCACTAATCTTAATCCCTGACTGTGGTTCTGAAATTCCATGTTTATTAATTGTCATTAGGGTAGC
>MDTG01088295.1_pt1 | contig 12273 bp, 11 predicted proteins | sample 811421 | NCBI WGS metagenome assembly MDTG01 (sample SAMN05326645, study PRJNA326480) | marine metagenome | isolation source: seawater | place: Pacific Ocean: South East | collected 2011
GATGAAGCTATAGAACGCATTCGATCTTTTGAATTCTTTGCTAATTACTTTTTACCAAGCATTAAATTAGAAGATTTAATGGCAATTGATAAATGGATTCCTGAATCTAATACCATTGTGTATGACGAAGAGATCTTTAATGGTAAAACAAAAAAATGGGTAAATATTAACGGCGATTCAAAAAAAATAAGTCCTTCATCTCAAAAAGCTTATAAGAAATATAAGCAAATTCTTACTGTTTATGATGATGAAATAACAGGCTTTATTTCAATTTCAATTCAACACCAATCACCAATAGTTGCAAAAAACTGGGTCGAACTTATTGTTTATAATATAAATGAAAGTATGAGAGAACTTGATAAGCAAGATGCACAAAATGCTATAAACTTTTTAAGTCAATCATCTAATTCTACAAATGTTCAATCTATAAGAGATGTAATTAATAGCGTCCTAGAAAGTAAAATGCGAACTCTTATGCTTGCTTCAACTAATAAGGCTTATGTTTTTAAAACAATAGATTCACCAATTGCTCCAGAAGTAAAATCAGGACCAGCTAGATCTTTGATATGTTTGTTGGGCACTTTAATAGGCGGAATAATATCTCTGTTAATTGTATTTGTTAATCATAGCATTAGAAAACCTAAGTAAAATATAACTTAAATTGGAATAACTTATTTTGAAAATTTTAGTAACTGGTTCTGCAGGATTTATAGGTTCCGCTCTGAGTATTCGCTTGTTGGAAAGAGGTGATGAAGTTATAGGTATTGATAATCATAATGATTATTACGATACGTCTCTCAAAGATGCAAGACTTCAACGACATGCAAACCATCCAAACTATTCACATCTTCGAATTAATATAAGTGACTCGCAGGCGCTTGAAGAGGCATTTACTAAGCATAAGCCTCAAAGAGTGATTAACCTAGCTGCTCAAGCAGGTGTGCGATACTCAATTGAAAATCCTAAAACATACATTGACAGCAACCTGGTGGGTTTTGCAAATATTCTAGAATGTAGTAGACACAATGACGTTGAAAATCTTGTATATGCTTCATCTAGTTCGGTATATGGAGCAAATACCAGTATGCCTTTCTCAGTAAATGATAATGTTGACCATCCATTGAGCTTATATGCAGCTAGCAAAAAAGCCAATGAATTAATGGCTCATACATATAGTCACTTATACCATCTACCAACGACTGGGCTTAGATTTTTTACTGTTTATGGTCCATGGGGTAGACCTGACATGGCCTTATTCTTGTTCACAAAAAAAATATTAGCTGGAGAGCCTATCGACGTTTTTAATTATGGCAAACATCGCCGCGACTTTACTTATATTGACGATATTGTTGAAGGTGTTATCAGAACAATTGATTTACCTGCTAAGCCGTGCACTAATTGGAGTGGAGCTTCTCCAGATCCTGCGACAAGTTCTGCTCCATGGCGAGTTTATAACATTGGAAATAATAAGCCTATCGAGTTATTAAATTACATTGATATTTTAGAAGAATGCCTAGGAAGAAAAGCTAAAAAAAACTTATTACCGCTTCAACCTGGAGATGTACCTGACACATATGCAGATGTAGAAGCCTTAATCCAGGATACAGGCTACAAACCTACTACTTCGGTAAAAGAGGGAATTCATAAATTTGTTGATTGGTATCTGGAATATCATAATTAAAGGAGAAATTAGATTATGATTAAATCTCTTGATGGTTTAAAAATTGGAGTTGTTGGTCTTGGTTATGTAGGTCTTCCTTTAGCTGTTGAATTTGGAAAGAAATTTTCGGTAGTTGGTTTTGATATAAATTCAAAAAGAATCAAAGAGCTTGAACTTGGACACGATTCAACTTTAGAGGTCCAAAATGACGACTTAACACTTAGTAAAAATTTGAAATTTAGCAATGATGAAAATGATCTACATCAATGTGATATATACATCGTTACAGTCCCAACACCAATTGATAAAAATAAATGTCCTGACCTTACCGCTCTTACAAATGCATCTCAAATTATTGGCAAAGTTCTTAAAGAAGATGACATAGTAATATATGAATCTACTGTATATCCCGGGTGCACTGAAGAGATCTGTGTTCCGATATTAGAAAAATTTTCAGGCCTCTCTTTTAGAGATTCTGATAATCAAAGTGACGCTGTGGCTGGTTTCTATGTGGGCTACAGTCCTGAACGAATTAATCCGGGCGATAAATTACATAGAATAACAACTATCAAAAAAGTTACATCTGGATCAACTCTGCAAGCGGCAAATCTTATCGATGAGCTTTATTCAAGTATTATTGATGCAGGTACTTACAAAGCATCAAGCATCAAAGTTGCTGAAGCTGCTAAAGTAATTGAGAATACTCAACGCGATGTAAATATAGCTCTAATAAATGAATTGGCTATTTTATTTAATAAATTAGATATCAACACCCAAGAAGTACTTCAAGCAGCAGAAACAAAATGGAACTTTCTTCCTTTTTATCCTGGATTAGTAGGAGGTCATTGTATAGGTGTAGATCCATACTATTTAACTCATAAAGCACAATCTATTGGTTATAATCCTGAAATAATTTTGGCTGGACGCAAACTAAATGACAACATGGGAGATCATATTGTTGATCAATTAAAAAATACGATGCAAGAAAAAAATATCAAGCTTGAGGAAAGTAAAATACTAATAATGGGATTGGCATTTAAAGAAAATTGTCCTGATATTCGAAATACTAAAGTAATTGATATTGTAGAAAAATTACAAGAAAAAAAGGCCACAGTAGATGTGCATGACCCGTGGGTAAACAATGAAGAAGCAAAGGCTGAGTATGGTATTGAGTTAGTTGAGTTTCCTAAATCAGAACAATACGATGCAATTATAATTGCAGTTTCACATCATCAATTTGAAGAACAAGGAATTGAATCTATTAGGTCATTTGGTAAGAAAAACCATGTGCTTTATGATGTTAAGTATCTATTTCAATCGCAAGAAAGCGATATAAGATTATAAAACTTATGCAAACAGACAGAACAGCATTTTTTATTAGAGCATACAATGATGTAGATCATTTTGTACCCTTATTAGCAGAGTTTATTAAGAAAAATGAAAATCCCTTAGTTGTTTTAACTACTAATCTTGATTTTGAAAATGATTACAGAGTACAGTACTTAAAAACACTAGGCGATTTTGAAATTTATAGAGATGTGGATTTTAAATTTATGCAATATGAAAAAAGAGATACGTTTTTATCAAAATTATCAAGCAGACTATACTCAATTAAGAGAAATAGAAAAGGTTTAATCGGTAGCTTATACAGAAGACTATTCTTTGATTGTAGCAAAGAGTTTAATTTTCTAAGAGAAAAAAGTATAAGTGAATGTGTTTTTGAATGGTGTTCACCATATGAAAGAGGTGAAGTTCTTGAAAAATATTTTACCGCTGCAAAAGGCATTGGATTAAAAACTATTTCAATACCTCATGGATGTAATATCTTTATAAATTCGGATGTTACCATTGGGTACCGTGCTAATACTATCAAAGGTAAAGAATTTGTTGATCCAAAAGATAGAAAGAAATTCGACTATTATGTATTACAAAATCCAATCAGAAGAGACGGCTGGATTAAATGGGGATATGACCCAATAAAAACTCAAGCATGGGGAAGTTTAAGGTTTTATCCAGAGTGGGCAGAAATTAACAAAGAAGTTTGTCCAAAATTTGATCCTAAAACAGATAACGACAAAAAACTTAAAGTTGTTTTTATGCAGTTTCAGAAGGATTATAACGTTTATAACAAAATGGTTATGGATGGCCTAAGAGAACTATCTAAATTAGACTTTATTACACTTGCAGTAAAAGATGCAACCAGAGAAGGTAAGGCTTTTTATGATAAAAATAAATCTGCAGGAGGGTTAGGAGATGCCCTTATTGGTTGGTATGGAAATGAAGTTCATTCACCATCACTAATTGATTGGGCAGATTGCGTAATTGTAATTGGAGGGTCTATCGGCATCGAAGCTATGCTTCAAGATAAACACCTAATTTATCCGACATATTTAAATTCAAATCAAACAATGTATGAATATTTTAATGCAGCCCATTGTCCTGATAGCTTGGAAAAAATGAAAGACTTATTAAATCAGTTTAAAAACAATTCAAATTTACTTAAACCGCCAGGTATTAAGGCAATGTTAAAAGAGATAGTTTATGCAGGCAACGAGCCCTTTAATGTTCCTTTAAAATACTATGAAATTATTAAAGATAAGAATTTAAGGTATGGTTTAGATAATTTGAATTGATAATGAATAATTTATTTGTTAATACAATCCCTCATTCCGGTACACATCTTGTAACAACAATACTTGACTCACTTGGCTTTAGTCACGCTAATATTAAAAATAGATTTTATACCGTCAGGCCTTATTTTAGGAGATTACAAAAAGCTGGTATTAATTGGCGTTCTTCTAAAGAACTTTATAATTACTTTTCAATAATTGAAAAAAAAACTGTTTTAGTGAGTGTGGCATCTCCAAGGTTAGTAAGAGCTTCTTTGATAGCTAGATTATTTTCTGAAATAAAAGACAATCAATATCTAATAGGACATATGCCATATAGTGATGATGGCAAGAAAGTTATTCAAGAAAATATTGCAAAGACTATTACAATCATAAGAGATCCTAGAGATATGGCTATATCAATGATTAATCATAGTAGAACTAGACCACAACATCATGCGCATAAATATTTATTTGATGAATTGAATTCTGAAAGTGAAAGATTGAATGCAGTTCTGTGCGGATACGATAATCATTTTGGAAGTTTAATTGGAATCAATCAAATGTATTTATCCATGTTGAAATGGAAAGAAGAAGTAGAAAACATAACTTTAAAATTTGAGGATTTGGTAGGTCATAGAGGAGGTGGCAATAGCGGTAATCAGATTTCATCTATTAACGACTTAATAAATTATTTAGGTCTAGTCGCTGAATTTGATAACGAAAAGGTTTCTAATATTGCCAAAAATTCATTCGGAGTTTCTGGTACTTTTAGAAAAGGTAAAATTGGAGCATGGAAAGACTTTTTCTCAAGATCAGATAAGGAATTATATAAGTCTAAGATCGGGGATCTTTTGATAGATATTGGTTATGAATTAAATAAAAATTGGTAGTTTTTATTAGAATCAAAATAATGTTATGAAGAAAGTTTTATATATTGTCGCAAATCCTTTTAATTTTTCTAGAATTTCAGTTGGAGGCAATATTAGTTCTGCTAATGGAGTAATAAATGGATTAAGAAGCATCGGATATCATGTTGATGTAGTAACTGACTCTCGAGTGCCAACACTTGATAATGATTGTGAAAACTTAACCACTATCTTTTATCCATTTCGAAGAGTCCGTAAATTAATTCCTATTAACTTCAAAGGATATATTGGAAGATTTTTTAATAAGATAGATCATTTATTTTTCCGTTTTGCAATGAGCAGAAAAGTAAGTGAATTGATTCAACAAAATAATTATGATTTTTGTTATATGAGAGCATCTTATAATGGACATGCAGTTGTTAAATCTATTAATAATGCAGATTTAGATTTGATAGTAGAGGTTAACAAACCTCTGAGCATGGGACCATTTAATAATAAAGATAATTTAAGTTGGCCAGAAAAAGATCAGAAGGTTTCAGTCCCAATATCTGAAATTATGCAATATGATGCAGCAAAAGTTATTACTGTTGATAGCTCAGTAAGAGCTAAATGGGTGACAGAATTTGTTAATAAAAAGTATGAAAAGAAAATATTAGTTAACTATAACGGGGTAAATACTGAAATGTTTTTTCCTTTTGTACCAAATAAAAAAGTATTTGAGGAATTGCAAATATCCAATCAAGACATTGTCGTAGGAATGGCATCAAGCTTTAGATGGTATAACGATATCGATGAATTATGCGCAATATTGTCAAAAGCATCAATGAAAATTGACAGATTAAAAAGCTTAATAATTGTTGGAGACCAAAAAAAAGAGCTTGAGATACAGAACAAGATTGTTCAATACAATCTTCAAAATAAAACAAAGCTGCTATGCCAAGTGCCATTTAAAAAAATGCCATCGATATTAAATTGTTGTGACATACTTATTTCACACTTTAATTTCCATGGAAAATGGCCTCATAATTGTTCAATTAAGCATCTTGAATACTTGTCTTCTGGTAAGCCTACTGTTGCTACTGATGTTGGAGAGGTTAATTTTGCAATAGAGCATCAGGTAAATGGAATTTTGTGTCAAGAAGGAGATATCGAACAATTTGCAAACTCAATTGCTGATTTAGCAGTTAATTCAAAATTAAGAACAAAACTAGGAAAGTTGGGCAGAAAAAAAGCAATAAAAGAACTTACCTGGAAAGCAAATATTACAAGAATTTTAAATTTTCTTAATGAAAATCATAATATCAATTAGATAAGCTAAAATTAAGCTATTATAAGAATTTACATTATAATCATTAGTAATTAAATATGATTTCAGATAAAAAACAAAACCTTAAGAATAAAATTAGAGATAATTGTTTAACTTTAGGGTCTTGGATCACACTATATCATCCTGGGATTGCTGAGATTATGGCAAAATCTGGGTTTGACTGGCTTGCAGTTGATCTTGAACATAGTGTAATTACAATCAAAGAAGCTGAAGAACTTATTCGTGTTATAAGCATGGCCGGCATATCTCCCTTTGTTCGACTTACATCAAATGATCCCAATCAAATAAAACGAGTAATGGATGCTGGTTCTCATGGAATTATTGTACCAATGGTTAATTCAGCAAAAGATGCTCTAAAAGCTGTTAGTGCTGTGCATTATCCACCAGATGGCATAAGAGGTGTTGGACTTGCTCGTGCTCAAGGTTACGGCACAAGTTTAGATTCTTATATGAAATGGTTAAAAGAAAAATCAATCATAATAGTTCAAATTGAAAATATTAATTCTGTTGATAATTTAGAAGAAATTTTTTCTGTAAAACATATTGATGGATATATCATTGGCCCATATGATTTATCTGCTTCAATGGGCATTCCTGGTCAGTTTGATAATCCGAAATTTATTGATGTAATAAATAAAATTAAATTAACTGCAGAGAAATCTAAAAAGTGTGGCGGCATTCACATCATTGAACCAAAACCAGAAGAGTTAAAAAACAGGATTAATGATGGTTATCGTTTTATTGCCTATAGCTTGGATATTCGTATGCTTGATGCGTCATGTAGACTTGGCAACGAATTTGTAAAAGGGTTAGTTAAATAAATACATGTAATGAAATTATTTATATAGAAGAGATTCTTTAGTTAATGCACTTATTCAACCAAAAGTTGGTTCAGTTAAAGAGAACATAGTATGAGTACCAATAAATGTGACATTTTTATCTTAGGATCTTCAGGCATGCTTGGAAATACTTTGCTAAGGTACTTTGAAAGTTTGAATCAATACAAAGTAATAGGCTCGATTAGAGGAATAAATCCACCTGCTGAGTTAAATATTTCTAGAAAATTATTATGTAATAATTTAGATGTAGAGGACGAGGAAAATCTCTTTAATGTACTCTCGAAGTATCAGCCAAAGATTGTAATTAACTGTATTGGCGTTGTAAAACAATTATCTTTTTCAAAAGATCCAATAAAATCTATTATTATTAATTCATTATTGCCACATAAACTTTCTGAAATATGTAAAAGCATCGATTCAAGATTAATACAAATCAGTACTGATTGTGTATTTAGTGGAAAAAAGGGTATGTATTCTGAGTTTGATAATTCAGATGCACAAGATTTATACGGAAAAACTAAATTTCTCGGTGAGGTTGTTAGCTCAAATGATATTACATTAAGAACATCAATTATAGGACATGAATTAGAAACTTCGCATAGCCTATTAGAATGGTTTCTATCTCAAGAAAATGAGGTTAAAGGATTTCGTAAGGCAATTTTTTCTGGATTACCCACAATTGAACTTGCAAGAATAATACACAAATTTATCATTCCTAATAGAAATTTAAAAGGCCTTTATCATGTATCATCAGATCCAATTGATAAATTTACATTATTAAATTTAATTTCAGAAATATATAGAAAAGAAATTAAAGTTACTCCAGATGACAACTTAATAATTGACAGATCACTAAGTTCAAAAAAATTTAAACAGGAAACAGGGTTTGTACCACTTTCATGGGAAAATATGATTCATGAGATGCATAAGTTCAGGTAAAATTAGTTATAAGTTAAGATTAAGGTAAATCATGTTTAAAAATAAGACATTAATGATAACTGGGGGAACTGGTTCTTTTGGTAATGCAGTTTTACAAAAATTCCTTCAATCAGATTTCAAAGAACTAAGAGTTTTTAGTAGAGATGAAAAAAAACAAAACGATATGAGGCTTAACTACTCGGATAACAGAATTAAGTTTATCGTAGGTGATGTAAGAGACTATAACAGTATAAACTCTGCTATGAGTGACGTTGATTTTGTCTTTCATGCTGCCGCATTAAAACAAGTTCCTTCGTGTGAGTTTTTTCCTCTTGAGGCAGTAAAAACAAATATTTTAGGAGCAAATAATACAATTGAAGCTGCTGCTAATAATGGTGTTCAAAAATTAATTGTATTAAGTACTGATAAAGCTGTTTACCCTTTAAATGTGATGGGAATGTCAAAAGCAATGATGGAAAAAATTATGATTTCACATTCAAGCAACATACATAACAATAAAATACAAATGTGTGGAACAAGATATGGCAATGTCATGGCGTCAAGAGGATCAGTTATACCTCTATTTACTGATCAAATTTTAAATGGAAATCCAATAACAATTACAAACCCTGAAATGACAAGATTTTTAATGTCACTTCAAGACTCAGTTGATTTGGTTATTCACGCTTTTTCAAGCATGCAAAATGGCGATATTTTTGTTCAAAAATCTCCAGCATCAACTATTCATGATTTAGCTTTAGCTTTGATGGAGATTTTTAACAAAAAATCTGAGATAAAATTAATAGGAACAAGGCATGGTGAAAAGTTATATGAAACACTTCTTGGAAAAGAAGAAAAAGCTAAAGCAGAAGATCAGGGAAATTACTTTAGAGTGCCTGCAGACTCACGAGACCTCAATTATGATGAGTTTTTTGAAAAAGGAGAAGTTGATATCAAAGACCATGATGAGTATAACTCTCATAATACAGAAAGATTAGATGTTGACGGTGTAATAAAATTATTAAAAACATTGCCATATATTCAAGCAAAGCTAAATGACTAAAATTGTAACAATTGTTGGCACTAGACCAGAACTAATTAGATTATCCAGAGTTATTCCTAAATTAGACAGAGATTTTGAACATACCTTGATTCACACTGGTCAAAATTATGACTTTTCTTTAAATGAAGTTTTTTTTCAAGATCTTGATATAAGACAGCCAGATGTTTTCTTAAACATTGCAAAAGAAAAACCAATGCAAACAATTGCTAGCGTTATTGAAAAAATTGATATTGAATTGGAAAAAATTAAACCAGATGCTGTTTTAATTTTAGGAGACACAAATAGTTCTTTGAGTGCAATTCCAGCAAAAAGAAGAAAAATTCCTATATTTCACATGGAAGCTGGTAATAGATGTTTTGACTTTAGAGTGCCTGAAGAGATTAACAGACGAATAGTAGATGTAATTTCTGATATAAATCTAACATACTCTGAAATAGCAAGACAATATTTAATAAGTGAAGGTTTTGACAAAAATAGGGTAATTAATACTGGTAGTCCAATGAAAGAAGTTTTAGATTTTTACATGGACAAGATAAATTCTTCAAAAATTCTAAAGAAATTAAAAATTTCAAAAAATAAATATTTTCTTGTCAGTATTCACAGAGAAGAAAATGTTGATAACGAAAAAAGACTAAGTAGACTCCCTGATATTCTAAATAATTTATCAAAAGATTTTGAGATTCCAGTAATTGTTTCGACTCATCCAAGAGCAAAGAAAATGATCGATGCTTCAAATTTAAAATTTTCTAAAGATATAAGATTTTTAGAACCATTTGGTTTTACAGATTATTGCAGTCTTCAAATAAATTCAAAATGTGTTTTGTCTGATAGTGGCACAATTACTGAAGAAAGTTCTATCTTGAATTTCCCAGCAATCAATCTTAGAGTTTCGCATGAAAGACCAGAAGGAATGGAGGAAGGAGCCGTAATGTCTGTTGGACTTTCTTTAAACAAAATAATTAATGCTTTGGATATACTTAAAAATCAATCCAAGGGTGACAAAAGAGACTTAAAAATTGTAAAAGACTATAATGTAGACAATGTATCAGAAAAAGTAGTTAGAATTATCCTGGGTAATATTGACCTAGTTAATCAAAATGTTTGGCATAAAGAAATATAAATTTATTCATTAAGATTTATTTAAAATGAAACAATCAGACCTAAAAGAAATTGCTCAAGATTGCTCCAAAAAAATTATCAGCGCATGTGCTGAAAAAGAATACTTCGAATACCCTTTTCAACATATGATAATCGACAACTTTTTAGACAAAAAACTTGTTGATAAAGTCGACAAAAACTTTCCTGATATTGGCGATATTCAATGGCAACATTCTAATGATGAAGGAATAGAAATTAAATCAAGAACAAATTGGTCATCTGAATTTGATATTCCTGATGGCATCATTGACGCTATAAGAATTTTTAATTCTGCTCCAGTTTTAAAAGCCATAGGCAAAAGACTTAACATACCAAAATTAATTCCAGATCCATATTTTACAGGTGGTGGCCTCAATGTTACACCAAGAGATGGATTGTTAGATATTCATGTAGATGGTAACTATCATGATGCAACTGGCTTGAATAGAAGAGTAAACCTATTACTTTATCTTAACAAGGGTTGGGAATCAGAATGGGGAGGTGAATTCGGTATATATGAGAATAATGGAGAAGATCTATATAAAGCTGTCCCACCAATTTTTAACAGATGCGTAATATTTGATACTCATGATAAAAGTTATCATGGTCTTCCTAATCCACTTAATTTTCCAGAACACGAACTAAGAAGATCTATTATTCTTTATTATTATACTCTTGCACCGAGATCTAATACTGATGTTGTTGTCAAAGAACCTCATAGCGCCTTATGGAAATCTAAAAATTTTACTGACAAAAAAGGGAAAAAAAAGAGAGATTTCTCATAGATTTTATAGCAGACACTAAAAGTTATATATGAAGATGAAAGCAGTTGCAATAATACCAGCACGAATGGGTTCTTCTAGATATCCTGGAAAACCACTAGCAAAAATTCATGGCACACCAATGATAGGACATTGTTATTATCGAACAAGATTATGTAATGACTTAATTGGTACCTATGTTGCTACTTGTGACAAGGAAATTCATGACTATATTAACTCAATTGGTGGTAAGTCAATTATGACATCTGATACTCACGAGCGAGCTACAGACAGAACCGCAGAAGCAATGCTTAAAATTGAAGAAATATTAGGTGAAAACATTGATATTGTAGTTATGGTTCAAGGGGATGAGCCAATGGTTACACCCGAGATGATAAGTGAATCACTCTCTCCATTTAAAGAAAATTCATCGATTGAAGTTGTTAACTTAATGTCTGAAATGACAACTATAAAGGAATTTGAAGATCCTAATGAAGTAAAAGTAGTTGTTAACAAGAACAGTGATGCTATTTATTTTTCTAGAGAAGCAATTCCTTCTAGAAAAAAGGGTTTCGAAACTGTCCCTATGTTAAAGCAGGTATGTATCATACCGTTTCAAAGAGAGTACTTATTAAAATTTAATGAAATGGATGAAACAGAATTAGAAAAAATTGAGTCTGTAGATATGATGAGAATAATTGAAAATGGCGATAAGGTTAAAATGGTAAAGACCGAAGCAGACTCTTTTAGTGTTGATACTGAAGAAGATCGAATATTTGTTGAGAATAAAATGAAAGATGATAAGTTAATGTTGGATTATATACATAATGGCTAGATATCTTGTAACAGGTGCAGCAGGATTCATTGGTGCAGCTTTGGCATCTAGGCTTATAAAAGAGGGTAATCAAGTCGTTACAATCGATAATTTAAGTACTGGAAATACTTCAAATATTCCTGATGGTGTCAAATTTATTGAAGGTGATTGTGGAAATAAAGAGGTTTACTCAAAAATTCAAAATGAAACATATGATGCGATTTTTCATATAGCAGGGCAGAGCTCTGGCGAAATTAGTTTTGATGATCCCATATA
>MDTG01172863.1_pt1 | contig 12273 bp, 17 predicted proteins | sample 811421 | NCBI WGS metagenome assembly MDTG01 (sample SAMN05326645, study PRJNA326480) | marine metagenome | isolation source: seawater | place: Pacific Ocean: South East | collected 2011
ATTCTCTAACTTATTTAAAGGCATCTCTCTATTATAAGATACATTGTGCTGATGTTATTTAGTCATGGATAAATACTTCGTTACTGATAAATACATGGATTTACAAAAGATAGCATCGACAGGCACAGCAGTGGCAGTAGTTGGAACTGGTGCATTTGTTGGAGGTGGTCATGTTATTGACCAACAAACTGGTGGTCCTCAAAAAAGAGAAGATGCACAAATAGAGCAAATTAGACAAGTTGTTAGAGAAGAGATCTATATACAATTAGTTGAGAACTGGCCTAAAAGTTCTGGTCCTGTAAAAGGTATAAAAGTTCCCACAGATTATAAACAACAGATTCCTAAAAAATGAATGATATAACAGTATTCATATATCTTGTATTTTTCGTAGCATTATTCGGTGCTACATTTGCTTTTATGTTTAAAAGTATGACCGACATTCAAATGGAAATGAATCGTAAACCAGTGAGAAAAAGAAACATACATCCAGAGATGAAGGATGTTCAAGACGATGAAGAATTATTAGTTTTTAGTATAGATGAAGATCATGAGCGAGATTAATATACCCAATATAGAAACTGATGGTGTTGGTGTACCTAACATTCAGATTAATGGAACAGGTATCAAACTTGTTAGACCTATTGGCAATAGTTATGTACAAGACAATAGAGTTTGGTTAATTACACCACCTCAAGCAATACCAATAGCAGTTCCTGTTACTGCAACTATTGGAACTCCTGTTGTGAACATGCCTGGTTGTGTAAAGGTAAGTAAGGAGAATAACTATTCCATTCCGAACAATAGAAACAAGCAACTAGTAGACGACGACCCAAAAGGTAATACCGTATTGTGTGATGCTGGTGCTCCTTTTTATGAACCTGCCAATTATGATGCTCGTGAATTATCATGGCAAACAGTATATCAAAATGAACCAGAGGCAGAAGGTATAGATGTAGGTGAACCACCTACACCTGAAGTAAACACTCCAGAACCGCCTCCAACAAACAGACCTAAAGAAGAGGTAGAATGTCCCCCACTCAATGCAAGACGCATTGGAGACCTGAATGCTGCAGGTACAGAGAGAGTTAAAGAATACAAGTTAACACCTGATAAATTAATCTGTGAGACCGTCTGGGAACCTGTTCCAACAATAGAACAATTTGTACCATCAATTCCAGTAGTATCAACTACGGCAACGATTGCTGCGGTGGCAACGACATCTGCCCTACTTGCCAAACCCCTAGCAGATCTGCTCCTGAAAGTTGTGAAGCCTGTTGTGAAGAAGGCAATTGCGAAAGTTCAGAAGATGCTTGGGAAGGAACCTCCAAAGGTGTATCGATCCGATATTGTTCGGGATCGTTATCGGGAGAAGAAAGGGTTACCTCCTCTGAAGGTGAAGAAGTAGTATTAGGTTGCTTCCACTGTGGTTGTGGTATTTGATGCTCATGTGGTATCACCTTACCACCTGGTGCTGTAACTATGACATCAGCACAGATAGAAGCATAAGGAGATTTTGGATGGAAAAATATTCCTGCTTTTTTTAATTCACCACAATTTTTCAATCTTGCAATTTCAAAATCAAGTCGTTTGTTAGATATTAATTGATTTTTCATATTAACATTTGCTGTTGCAGCTTCCTTACATAAACGCTGCATACCTCTATTCAATGGTATTGATAATGTAGCAGAGAGACCCATGTTAAAGGACTGGTTTGCCTTCATATCTGTTCTGATAGGTTTATACCATGTAGGTTGCATAGTAGTACCACCATTAAGAACATCTGGTACACCATCTCCAGTTGGTACATCTACCTCTATTTGTATATCTTCTCCATCTGGGAACCATCTAGTTCCATCATCTTTAGTTCTATTATCATACCATGTCTCCCAAGGGTAGTTCTTGACTGTGACTGTCTGTTTTACATTCTTACCCTCTACATCTGTTAAATTATATTGTGGTTCTTCATAAAAATCTTCCCAAGGATCCTTTCTTGAGTCAGCAAATTGTAGGTATGGTGTCATATTGAGTGTCGTACCCTGACAAGACACACCATCACCGTAGGTGTTAGTTACATATGGACCTTGTAAAACCTGTATTGCCTGGTTGGTCACTGAGCCCGAACTATTGGCAATTGGATTAGCAGTGGCACTTACACCACCTACACTTTCTGCTCTTGATGGTAAAGATTGAACGCTGAGAAGCGTTGCTATCACTGGGTAAATGTACTTGTTGTATCTGTGACGCTTTGGATAGTTGTTACTCTTTGTATGAGAGTTTGGTTGGTCATGCCTGGTCCTTGATAACTCTGGGTAAATTGAAACGCTGCCCCAGCTTCGTGAAGTGTAAAATTGTTTTGAGCTGACATGTCTAATGCATCGAACGAAGAAGTTACCTGTCCCGTTATTGCTCCGTCTCCCGTTCCTATGGTTGGTGAGACTGTCACTGTCGATGTCGATGTTGGGGGATTTAAAGCCGCACCGTTGTTGTCGATGCCTACCCCAGTTACTGAGTATTCCCATCCTGTCCTATAATCAATGGAATTAATAGTTTCCGTTACTGTAGATTCAGTTTCGGTATGGCTCGTCATGGAGCCTTGCTGAAAATTAGGGACCACTGGCACTGCATGTGCAGCACCAGCACTCGTTAATAATGCTAATATAGTTATAAGCCTTTTCATGACCTATCTCACGGTTACCTCGGTTACAAACTGAGTTGTAGCTGAAGTATTAGCTCCACCTGCTGCTACACTACTAAATGTGTGAGCACTAGATGTTTGACCTGCTAAGCTGCCAACAGTGCCACCAGCAGTACTACTAATATTACCAAAGTTAACAGCGTTGCCCACAGTTGGAGCTGCAGTTGGAACAGCGTCAGCTGCTGTGTAGGACTGGCTAAAGCTGAATGCTGAGCCTGCTGTGTCTTGTGTTGCTGCAATCGTTCCTGGAGAATATACACCAGCAGTGATTGTACCAGCACTAACAGTTGAAGTAGTCGTACCATCAGTTGTATCTATATTACTACCTGAAATCGCAAAGGATGAACCTATTCTTTCAGCAGAAGTATGAGCACCGCCAACGCTCAGTTGAACGCTAGAAGCGAAGCGTGATGTAATATCAGCTCTCGCTGCAAGCGGAGCAGTCATCAATAACATTATGAAAGGTAGTATCCTTTTCATAAAAAAAATTTGAGTATTTACTACAGTATATATAACTTATTTTTTCTTAAAATTCCATCTCTTGTGCATGACTAGGTTCTAGCAATTCTTCACCTGTATCAGTCAATACCTTTTCGACAGGTTCAAAAGGAAGTCTCTCTTTTGCCTGTGGTAATCCTTGCTGACCACCTAATTGTTCTTGACCAGTTGCAGTGACATCAATGGTTTGATCTAGAATTGGTGCATTGATTTTTTTGTATGTCAATTGTTTTCTATCAGCAACTATAGAACAGTTCTGATTAAGAAGCACAAGATCTTGTGCATGTTTCTCCCATCCACAATCACAGTACTGATTACCTTTCTCGTCATACACTCTGTAAAATGGATACATGTGTAGGGGTATTCTTCCCTTTATCATAATGTTACTCTCTTGTGTAGTTTCTCTAGTGCTGCTTTTACCTCAGGAGTTTCTTCCCATTCCCAAACATTACTGTGCTTGGGGTTTTTCTTTTCTTGTGTGAATGTTTTTTTGGTCATTTTGTTTCCAATGATAAATTAATAGTTCTAACTCTTTAATTCTAGAATGTGCTCTATCTATTTTTTCAGAAGTCATGAATCGTGCTCATTGTAACGAGCATAGTAATCTTCCTCTGCATCACGAGGTACAACTTTCCAGTCTTCATCTTTATTGAGTTCGGTTAAGGCTTTTGATACCTCATCCCATAACTTTTTATCTGGCTCTTGCGACTTTGACTTCTTCATAGAAAATGTCCTCTGGATCTAAGACGGTTTTACAGAACTCAACTACATTTATAAACTCTTGAGGTGAGTCACACTCAACAAGTTTCTCATCTCCATCAGATGAGACACAGAGGATAGTCCTCCTACCTATATTGACGACCACTCTCATGATCCATTCGTCTTCCTTATCCATAGAATGATGCAACCAAATATGGTTATTATAGCAGGACAGAATCATTAGGTCAAGGTCGTAAGATTTGGGTTATCCTCCTTAGTTCCTATATATTCGACTTGAATACTTGCTATATCTTTCCTTTCACCAATTACCATCCATGAGATAGTATCAGTACAGGTATTAGTCTTTGCTTGTATGGTTAGGGATGCACCGTCAACCGATCCTTTGATAGCAGTCCATCCAGTTTCATTTGTAGTAAAGCATTGTACATTATCACATAATGCCTCAAATGTTCCAGTAGTCATACCGTTGCCCACATTGACATCTATTGTAGATATACCTGCAACTAGAGTAGTCTTTCCTCTATAGATTAGATCTGCTCTTGGAGCCTCTACACAAACATGAGATAATCTAGAACCATCAGTAACAGGATGTTTAATATCAAATAGTTTACTTGTTGCAACGATAGATCCAGACCATGATGCAAATCCACCGATGGTCATGTTACCACCAGTGGTCACATCACCTTCAAGATGACTAGTACCCTGAACATGTAGTTTAGACATTAGGTCTGTATCATTGCAGACATATAATTCTTTCTCTACTTGTAGTTCTTGTACTGTAGTAATACCAGGTCTGACTAATACATTACCAGTGTAAACTCTAATACTACCATGTGTTATCTCAATATCAGTATTTCTATCTGGTGTGCCTAAAATATCAACAAAATTACCAATTAGAGTGGGATCTTCACTGTAATTGATATTGTCTTTGTATGCATAAGGTTTGTTAGAAACATCTACCTTATCATTACAATTAAAACTATTTGGATTAGATTCAGCCATTATACAAAACCTCCAAATTTATCTTTAAATTTATCAGCAACTCCTTTTAATTTATCAGGAACACCAGCATCTTTAAACTGAGTAGCAATACCTTTCAGTTCCTCGATAGTTCCACCTTCTAATAAAACTTTAGCATCAGATGCAAGTATCTCTAAACCAGAACCAGCATCTTTAAGTGCTCTAGCAATATCTTTTTGTGCCTCTTCTGCTGCTAGTGAAGTTGCATCTAATATTGCCAATCTATCTTTTGTAAATCCCTTAAGTTCTTTACTTTGCAACATCTTAAATCCTTGAGGGACAATAGAATCCATGACTGCTAGTGGATCACTTGATTTATTACCAACTGTAGCAGCAGCACCTTTACCAATAGTACCAGAGGCAATCTGATCTTTGATTCCAGTGAGAGCATGACCACCAGCAGTAACACCAAGTTGTTTCTTAGCAATAGAAGTTAGAGATCCTATACCTTTACTCTTAATACTATCTGTTATACCAGAAACAGATGATAGTGCAGAAGTACCTCCAAGAGGTGATCCTGATGTAATCTTAGATAGATTTCCAATCAATCCAGTCTTACCATCAACTAATTTACTAAATCCACCGAATCCTGAACTGCCACCAAGTTTAGAAGTAAGACCAGTTATTGCCTCACTAACTTTATTAGCACCATCTCCTCCTATGAAATTAGTTAAATCTGATAGTGGACTCTCTAATCCTAAAGTTGCTTTTTCTATTGCTTTTTCTATTGCTTCAGTACCACCAATATCAGGGATTGTAATACCAAGATCCTGTAAACTTAAACCTAAACCATCTGCTGCAGCACCTGCCACACCACCATCACCAAAAGGACCAGCACCCAATGATGTTGATTGTGATTTTGGATCAAAGAATTTTGCTAGAGCATCATCTGGTATGTAACTATTTGCAGCTACTTTAGCACCCCATGTTTTAGGTACAAGATTACCTTTCTTACCATGTGATGATACAGTATTACTCTTTAATAATATACGACCTGTGCTTGCCTTGATATTAACATTCCTACCAGCATTTAAATCAATGTCTCTCTCTGCATGGACACCAATATCTTTAGCATTGACACGAACTCTACCTCTATCAGCATTGATAGTAATATCTCCAGTAGCAGCACTTACTCTAATGTCAACACTATTAGGATTATTTTTATCTCCTGCTCTAATTTCAATAGACTTATCACATGCCATTCTGCCCATACCTGAACCATGACCATGAGATATTAAGAATACCTCTTCATTGTCATTAACAGCGTATATTTTAAATGTTTCAGGACCATCTCTACCAACTAAAGGACTCCCAGATTCTATACGAAAATGAGATCCTCGTGAGTCAATATATCTTCTTCCCCAGTTTTTTTGTGCCATTAGTTAAGATCCTCGTACACAGTCTACCACAGTAATAACACCCTGTTGCTGATCTTCTGGTATAGGACCGAAGATAGGTCTGAGGATAGCACCTTCACCTGTAGATGACACTACTGTCAACACTGGTGGTGCAGTAAATCTTAGAGTATTTAGAACCTTAACCGCATTGATTCCTCCAGTAGTAGGATCTATAACCAACTCATATGTTGGTTTATCTTTTAGATTTGCTACTGTAACTCTATCACCAGGTGATACCAAGTTTGTATATGGATCAGGTACATTAGATGGTGCTGGTTGACCTGTAGTTGGATCAGTTTGAACAGGTTCAGGAACTGTTTGATCATCTACATCGGGCAATCCAGTATCAACTACAAATACAGTCTCATCAATAGTATCAGTTAAAGAATATCCAGTGCCAGGATTTTGTACAAATACTGTGGTAACACCTACATTATCATCTAACCCATCATCATTGACAATAGGATAACCTTCACCTGTAGTATTGACAACTACTCCAATAATTTGTCCTTTATCATCTATAATTGCATCTCCATGTGCACCATATCCTTTACCACACTTATCTGAAAAACTAATAGCAGGTGGAGATTTATAATTTCTACCAGGTACAGTTATATTGACACCTATAATACCAGCAGTTCTACTAATACCATCAGCAACACCACTTAGTCCTGAATTTTCTAAGAAGTTTCCTAGAACAACATTACCAATTGCTCCAATACCACCACCTCCAAAGATTTGCATGGTGGGATTACCACAATCTTGTTTACCACCTGTACATGAACCACCAGCAGAAAGATCTTCAATCAATCCAGATATTCTACCAACACCACCAAGACTATTAGTAACACCAGATGGTATTAGATTACCAAACTTACTCTTAACTAGACCACCAACAAGACCAGCAGGATTTTGTAGTGCACCTACAGCACCTTGAACAGTATCAGTAATACCACCAAGAGTATCAGCAATACCACCAATACTATCAGCAACTCCTTTAATACCACCGCCCTTAGACTGCTTGTTCATAGCATATGAAATGTAAGCAAATGGATCAGCACCCTTCTCCATAGGACCACCAGATACTTCATATTTTCTAACAGGAGGACACTTATCTTTATTAGTCTGTCCACAATCTAAGAATCCTGAGAAGTCATCTAATGAACTTGCTGTACCTCTTAATAGATCGGCAATATCTAATCCTTTAGGTAAAATATTACCCAATGCTCCTAATGGAGATTTCATCTTATCGGCAATACCATTAACAATATTGTTTAAAAAGTTAGCAGCAAAGTTTGTAGCAACACAACCAGCAATACCAAGACCTGAAGCAAGTAGATCTTTAAGCATATCAGATACTGTGCCTCTCAAACCTTCTACAACTTTATTTGCTACGCATGATAAAGCATTCTCTGCATTTTTAATATTTGGAAGTTCTCCAATCTGTGCTGCTCTACCTGAAGCATGAGCAACAGCATATGACTGTGGTGTATTACCTAACTGTGAAAATACCTTTCCAAAGGTGTCATTATATAATGTTTCTAAACCTGATTGCAATTCTACTTCTAATCTATCATATGCAACATCCATCATACGACCAACAAATCCATTTGCCTGTGTCTCTACTAAATCAGCAACGGCATCAATTTCGGCCTCTAATGCCATTCCTGTGAGACTAAATTGTTCTATTCTCTCTGCCATATTCTCTAAGGCATTAGACATTCGAGATATAGAAGTATTGCTACATGTGTCAGGAGTAATCTCCTTACGACCAGATCCATTTTGATCTACATATTGTCCTTCATTTGCACTAGTATTAGTTACTTGTGCTTTAGAATTTTGCTCACCTGCCTGTTCTGTCTTGACCTTTAATCTTTCAGGTGTCCATTCAGTAAATCCTGTAAACGGAACGAATGGTGTGGAAAATTCATCAGCACCACCACTGAGTTCTACTCCTGTTGCCCTACCAAAATGTCCTAATATTGCAGGTATCTGTGCTTCATCACCATCTAAGAAAAATCCAAATACAACATCCCCCTGCTGTAACTGGGTTGATGTTGAATAATTAGCACCACCACTACCTGCTGTAGTTGGTAGCATACACATTGCCCAAGGCAAGTCTTCATTCTTAATACCAGGATCCTCAGTAAAAGGATGGTAACCCATGATACGAACTTTGTACCTATGAGCCCATCCTTCACCTTCATTAATCTGATCAGCCTGAGCTTTCCTAGGGGCAATTTGACCGATCCACCAACGGAATCCGTCTCTCCCCATAAATTTGGATCTACCTAGGAGATTTTCTTCTGCCATCAGTCGTCGTACACTCTACATTCAAATGAATCAGGATGATTATCACAATAAACTTCTAGATGTTTATCTTCATGGCGTGTGTGCCAATCATTAATCTTAGCATCACCAGGATTTTCTTCATCTTCTGTATGAGAATGAAATGCATCATTGTGCATCTTGAGATCTTCCTCAGTATATTCAATCATACCATGATTGATATGCTCTTTATGATCCTTAGGATCAATGTACTCGTGTGGTTGTTTTGTGCTCATAGAACCTCGTTATTTTTTCTTACCAGAAGTGTCCCTAAGAACCTTCATAGCAGTGTAAGACCTATTGCCACTAAAGAAATGACTAATCTCTTTAATAATATATAGACCACTTTGTCTATCGTCAACATCGTCATCTTTACTGACTTGTGGGAATAGACACTCTATTTTATCACCTGCCATCAATTTTATGTTAACTGCCACTTGTAATGTCATGACTTGAGAAAATAAACTTTCATATCTCCACACTGCTTGAGACATATCTTCAGTCTGTGGTTGTACAACTGTACTGTCAACTTTTGGTTCTAAACACCCTGTAGCATTGATTCCAGATATGATTCTATGTGCCATATATGGTTTGGTAAATTTATTTTCTCCTTCAGGATCAACAACAGGAGGTGGATCTGCCAATTCTGTTCCTAAGTTTGCCCCTCCCATAGTAGACCATTTCTTAGCATATGATGTGTCATATTGAGTAAACTGAAAAGTGTGTGGATTAAAAAATATTCTATAGGTAGAATATTCACCACTCCTTGCTGAACCTAAAATATTTGCATTATTAATAACTTGCATGCTCAATATCTTTTTAAAATTTACCTCAGCAGCAGCAGCAGTTTCTACAGCACGATTATATACATACTCAGCAACCGACTCCTGTTTAATCAATGATTCGATTGATTTAAATCTCATACCTATTCTAGTTTGCCAAAAGAAAAATCCAGCAGTATTTTGTTTGGAATCTGTAGGTATTGCTCTACTAGCAAGCATAGGAGCTATGGTAAATGGTTTTCTCATATTACCAATAAAGTTGATCTTTCCTTTAGTCTCTTCTACCTCATCAATCTCTTCACACTTAACAGCCTTTAGCATATAATCAATAAGTTCTTTAATTGATTTGCCAACAAATTTTTCAATAACTCTTGTATTTTGATTAAGAAGTCCCTCTTTAGATATTAAATGTAAGGTAAATGTCTCCATCCCCTTCTCTTGAACATAACCACTAATATTATTAACATATAGACTCATCTTAAATTCACCACGAGATCCCAGTGCCAATTCAATTGGTGTTGTTATATGAATGTCTACTCTCTCACCACCTCTGATAGGTAAATCATTATAGATACCTCTCTGCTTAGGGTCTGTTGGACTAGCAGTATTAACTATGCTCAACTTTGCTGTCATTACTGGTGAAAATAAGTCTTCAAAATACTGAAACTCTATGACACCACCCTTTAAAGGAACAGTTTTTGATCCATCAAGAGATATGATATCAAATTTTTCGTAAGTTGAACCCTGTGAGGGTGATGCATTTGCCATCAGGTATAATGACTATTGAGTGTGCGTAATATATTTAAAATTGATCTACCAGAAGATGAACCAGAACCCATTGAAACAGATCCACTCCCTGTAAGGATTGGTACAGCCTGTGTGTTATTTATGATAGGCATTGGAACGGTAATAACCTTTTTCTTGACACTGCCAGCATCTGCGATGGTTGTATCGATTGGTTTAGATGCTTCTATCAGTGTTTCAGTTGAATCAACATCTGATTCTACTATTACTTTCTCTTGTAATTTTTTCGAGTTAGCAGCTTCAATTTCTTGTTTCTTTTTTGCCTTAGCAGCTTTAATTTCTGCTATAGTACCCTTTAATTTTTCTCCTTGAGTTATTCCCACAAACTTACCATTATCATCATAAACATAATGAACAGCTCCTTCCAGAACAGTTGCTTCTGATATTAATCTTCTATCTTTATACGCTGCAAACTTCTTATAATCCTTATCCCATCCTTGCTTTATCCACACTCCATCAGGATCATTATAAGTATTGATTCCTTTTGTAACCTGACCACCACTAGCATATCTACCCCTAGTTGGTCTATTTGTTCCACCTCCCATAGCATTCATAGATGCAAGAGTATCAGCACCATATTTCTTAACTGCTCCTGTACTCATCACAAATTCTCCAGCAGTTAGCATTGCAGGAACCTTATCTGTACCTTCAGGACCAGATACAAAACCACCTTGAGCATATCTTTTAAACGCTGAAAATCCTTTGTCAATACTAGTTTGTGGTATTTTAACCTGTACAACATTATTTAAAATTTCCGCAAATTTTTCAATTTTAGTTGTTTTATTCATCCCTGCATTTTGCAGGATAGTGGTCATCATCTTATCTTGATTAGCAGCATTAAATGGATCATCTTCACTAATACCAGCATCAGCAGCAGTTTGCAGCAACAGAGATGGAGTAAATCCAAACCTACCAACATCATCATAATTTAATTGAGAAACATCAAAAATTGATTTTTCAGTTAGACCACTATATGATTCCTTGTTAGCAGAAGTATAATCAAAATTTAATGTATCAGCAATTAAGTCAAGGACAGGCACATAGTCAATTGGTTGCTCTGTACCATCAAAAACATTCACCCCATTTTTATATAATCCATTATTAAGATCAGTGTTGAGTCCTTTATCTTCAAATTCATTAAATCTCTCTGGTACATATTTTTCTTTCATGAATACTGAATCTTTGGCAAAATTTAATATAGCATCTTTAACTTTTTGAAATGCTACTACTGCCATATTTTTTTCATCTTTCAATTCTTTACTAAGAGCTTTTAAATCAGTCCTTAACTTACCTTCTTTATCTTGTAGATCAAAATTTTTGATATTTGACCATGCTGATTTAATTACATTACCAATTTTTGTCATTATATCCCATATACCCTCAGCAAACTTTTTCATTTTATCTACAAAACCTGTTATATTTTTAATAACCTTCTTAATCTCTTCAATAATCTTAGGTAACTTATCTAAAAGAAATCCTATGATTAGAAGACCAATTGCATTCAACAACCTCTCTATAAAACTACCTTTCTTATTTTTTTTCTCATCAGGTTTTTTAGAGGCACTTGTTGATGTTGATTCAATAAATTTTTCTTTTTCATCCTTTTTCTTTTTATCTAATAATTTTTTAGAATCAATGACAGATTTTTCAATATTAGATTTTCTCATCCTAATTTTTTTACCCAAGGATTGTCTCATCGCTTGAGTAGACTGTCGGACTGCTGTGATTCCAAAACTTACTGTCTTAATAAGTGTTTTCTGTGGTATTAACTTCATGATGCGTAGACATTAATATAGTGATATAGATAATCATTATCACTATTATTGGTATCAATATCAATACCTGTAGTCATAGAACTACTATCAGCACCAACACCACCAGCATTGCTAGTTGATTGTGAATCAACAGGTTCAATATTAACTATTGTTTGATCATCATTAGTGAAAGATGATATTGACTCTGAAAAATTCTTTTTAGCACTTGTTACTACATTATCAATATCCTCGATAGGAGCAAAGGTTCCCTCCTG
>MDTG01230563.1_pt1 | contig 12273 bp, 11 predicted proteins | sample 811421 | NCBI WGS metagenome assembly MDTG01 (sample SAMN05326645, study PRJNA326480) | marine metagenome | isolation source: seawater | place: Pacific Ocean: South East | collected 2011
AGTTTCTTCCGCCACTCCGCGCCCTGCTCCCCGAGAATTCGCTCCATGCCCTTTTCCTCGAATTCCCCGAGAATTGCCTCGAGACGGGCAAGTTTGCTTGTGAGCAATCCCGCACCGTCTCCCTTGAAGCGCTCTGCTTCCAGTTGGGGCAGGTCAAGGAGAGCCTGGCGCAGCTTCCGGTCGGCCGCCTGCTGCTGAGCAGTCTCCCGGAGACTTGCAATGGCCTCGTTGGAAGCCTTTTTCGCGTCCTCGGAATAGCTCAATCCCTCCACGATCGGCCAGTCATCCGTCCGGAAAGTCGGCACCGGCAAACGCTCCCGTCCCACCAGGTTTCCAGTGGGCCAGTTGGCCCAGCCGTAACGCACGGCCACCGGCTCGGGCACCAGTGGGCTGGACACCTCGATCGTCCACAACCCGTCCAGCTTCTGCTGGCGGGCCCGGGCCGGGTACCAGCGACGATCTTCCCCCGCGATGATGAAGCCGGTAATGGGCGCCTTTCCTTCCCGGGGACTCGGCAGGACCTGCCAGGCCGCATTATTTTCAATATGCTTCCACCGGTCGAAAACAACCGGGTCGGAGTCGAAAAAAAGGTGCGCCCGCCCTTCGACCACCTCCATCTTTGTGAAGTGGTTGGCCCGGTGAACCACCTCTTCTCCATAGACGCGTGCCAGCGCCCAGAGCGAGGCATACTCCGCAACAGGCAGCTTCTCGGCCGGGTGAATATAGGAGTTGCCCGACGGGTAGGTCGCAATCATGGCGGCATGAGGATCACCCTCGAGCGCCCGCCGCTGAATGTCGCGCACGATGGCATAGCCTTCCGCCACGGTGGCAAGCTCCGGGTCGATTCCGAACGTGCCCCACCCCGGCTGACTGATGCAGCCAAAGGGCAACGCCTTCTCCCCAAAGGCCCTCCGGAACGATCGAGGGACCCGCGGGAAAGTATGCTCATAGCGCGTCCAGCGGAGGAAGTTGTTGTTCTCGCCCTGGTAGTAGAGCACCCCCCGGATGCGCATCCTGCGAATGGGCATCACGGTGGCGTTGAACAGTCCGGCGGGTGGGCTCCATCCCGCCCGTGGGTCAGCTGGCTTCTTCGGCAGGCGCTTGCGCGGTGCCTTCTTCCCGGCCGCTTCGGCCTCCTCCACCTTTCGCTCGTAATCTTTGCTGGAAGCCTCCAGTTCCTTCTCCCAATCCGCCATGATCCTCTCCACCTGCCGGGGATCATCCCAGATCGCAGTCTCCTCATCATGCTCCCTGAGAATGCTCTTCATGCTGACGTGTTCGATCTTCTCCAATTCCTCGCGCAGGCACCAGGTCTGTCCCAAGGTGCCACCCCGCGCGATGTTGACGATCCCGACGGGCACCTTCAGGTAACGGTGCAGGTACATTCCGAAGAGGTAGGGAACCGCCGAGAATTTTGGTGCGGTCTCCGGTGAGCATTCCTGCCAGGTGATCTTCTTGCGCACGTCTTCAAGCGGTTTGTACCACGAGTCCTCCCACGCAATGTAGCGCAACCCCGGAAAGTCAGCCGAGGCCGCCTCCCTTCCCTTCCGGTTGAAGTTCTGCCAACCCATGTTGCTCTGGCCCGCGCAGACCCAGATCTCACCCACGAGGGCATTCTCCAGCACGATGGTGCCCTCCCCGTCCGTCGCACTGAGCCACGTTTCCTGAAAGCTCGCCTCAGCCGAATTGAAGACCGCCTGCCAGCGCCCCTCATTATCGGCTGTCACCTCCAGCTTCTGCGTTTCGATCATCGGAGGATTGGCTTCCTCGTAGCGCACGCGCACCCGCCGACCGGGACTTTTCTCGACCAACGGGGGAGCGGGCCGCGTCCCCGACTTCATTGCCGCCCGCACGGCGGCTTCACCCACCTCATGCTCCTGGGTCAGAGTCACCTCCAGCTTCGCCCCCGGCGCCGCCCATCCCCACGTCACGATAGGCTTTCCCTGCTGCAAGACCATGCCGTTCCCAAAGATACGGGCAAATCGAAGATCCTGCCCCTTCACAAGGGAAGATACGAACAGGGGCAAGCCAAACAGAACGACGATCCGGATCATGGCGATTCGTATTACTTCGCCCCCGGGCTGGCAATCTCCACCTTCGTCTTCCACCGTCCGTCCCTGCTCAGTCGTGAAAACCTACTTCCTCCAGATGACCTCCTCGGACGATATGGTCGCGTCCACCCCCCTGCAAGGGCTGTGCCTTCGCGTGATCGATCCCCCCGATGGGGCGGTTAATAGAAGATTCTACCAGGCGGTGGGGGGCACGTGGAACTGGACTGCCTGTGCCGACTGGGACCACGAACGCTGGAACGCCTACCTCGCCTCAAACCCCGTTTCCACGGTCGTTCTTGTCAAGGATGGAGAGGAAATCGGTTATGGCGAAATGATTAACCGCGCGGGAGACGTAGAAATTCTTAGCTTCGGGCTGCTTCCTGCCTTCATCGGCAAAGGTCTGGGTGGACCCTCTCTTGAGCTGGTGATCCGCTTCGCGTGGACCATCGGCAACGTCCACCACCTCTGGCTCCATACCTGCGATAATGATCACCCCTCAGCCCTCGACAACTACCGGCGGCGGGGTTTTAGCCTCTACGATACGCAGGAAACAGACATCCCCGAGACAAGACCCGGGTGCTGAATCTTCAGAACCTGCCCCTGCCCGCGCTTGGGCACGCTATCGCGCGCGGTCCATCGGGAACTCCGCAAAGGGAGAGGCCGCAAAGCGACTTTGGGTGTCCTCCGTACTCCCGCTCCAGGGATCAACACCCTTCTCAGTAAAGACCGCCAGGCCGACCACCCCAATATTACGGGTATCGCCATGCCGGAGACCGGCATAGGATCCTGCTACCGGAGAAAAAACGAAGGACGACACCTCGGCTTCGCTGGAACGCCAACCCCTGATCTCAAGGGTCTGGTTGGGAGCCACAATATAGCCCCGTTTGTTTACGCTGGCTGGTTTCCCATCGACCACGTCAAGGCCATCAACACTGACCACGACCTCGAGCCGGGACCGCGCGTTGTTTTTCACCGAGACCGAGTATTTCGATCCCTTGCGCCCCACTACGAAGCGCTTCCCGCTGGAATGGTAGTTACGCATGACTCCGAACCCGCTTCGCAACCCCCATTCAACCAGACCGTTGGCAGCCCGCCTCCTCCCACTGGAGGAATAGTAGTTCTCGTCTGTCATTGCTTCGAATCCCTCCCTGTCGTTATACCAGATGGCAGCGGCTCCTCCATGGGGCTTCTCGCTTCCACGCCGAAAACTGGTGTAAGTCATCTGAGACTTGATGGACGGGCCCCAGGTCGTGGCGTAACCCGGACGAGGGGCGGACCTGCGGAAGTAGTCAGGAGAGGCCGCCAGCGAGTTGTCGCCGCGGGCACTCGGAATCCGCTCCTTCAGGTCATCGCCCACCGGCACATGGAAGGGCGTCGCGGCTTCCGCGGGTGAGGACTCGTCATCCATCGTGACACAGCTGTTCAGCGCGAGGGACAGGGCGGTCCCCGCGATCACGGCTGTGAAAGACCTCTGCTTCCGGGCCATCGCTCTAAATTTCATTTATGCTAGAAAAGTAGCAATTAAAAAGTGGGTCAACCCATTTATGCTGTTTTTCCAACATTATTATTGCGGGTTTTATAGCACAAGCCTAGAGTCCTGTCATGAATCGTTTGGAGAAAGGGCAGGTCTCGCGGCGCGAGCGCCAGATTCTCGAGATTCTATATCGTCTTAATCACGCCACCGCCAAGGAAGTGCAGGACAACCTCCCTGACCCTCCCTCCTACTCTGCGGTCCGGGCCCTGCTTGCTACGCTGGAGGGCAAGGAGCTGGTAAGCCATTCCAAGGAAGGTCGGCGCTATGTTTACCGTGCAAAGTCCCCAAAAAAGGCAAAGCGGACCGCCCTCGACTCGCTCCTCAGGACTTTCTTTGAAGGAAAACCCGAAAACCTTGTTGCCGCTTTGCTGGATCCCAGTGACCAGCAGCTGAGTGAGCAGGAAATCGATGGAATCCGTGAATTGATAAGGCAGAAATAAGCGCCTTTCCGCCCTGTCGGAAAAACCACCTATCAGCCCGGAACATGTCTCTCCTTCTCAGCAGCGCCGCACTCTCTCTACTGGCCGTGCTGGCCGTCTGGCTTACCGGACGGCGCGATCCCGCCCAGTCACCCCTGCTGACACTGGTTAGCCTGCTCGCCCTGCTCGCTCTGCCCGCCCTCGCCTTTCTCCCAAAAATGACGGTGGATCTGCCAGCCCTTGCAGGACCCGCCCGGGAGGCGGCGGTCTCCAATACGGTGTCCTGGTTCGCCATGGCCTGGGCCGGCGGCTTCGTTTTCTTCACTCTCCGGATGGCAGCAGACTTCGTCTTTCTGAGACGGTGGCGGGCCCAGTCGCTTGATCTATCGGATCCAGCCACCGAAAAAATTCTCCACGGGTGTCGGCAGCAGCTGGAGCTATGCCGGAAAACCCCCGTTCGCCTTCACCCTGGCGCCATGTCTCCCTGCATCGCCGGGCTCTTCCGACCAGTCATCTATCTCCCCTCGAGAAGTGTAGTCTGGCCGGAGGCAACCCTCCGCATGGTCCTCCTGCACGAGCTCGGTCACGTCGCCCGTCGTGACCTTTGGACCAGCCTGGCTTCCCAGATTGCCTGCCTCGTGTAATGGTTCAACCCTCTCGTCTGGTGGCTGCGCTCCCGCCTGCTCGCCCAGTGCGAATTCGCCTGCGACGCCAAGGTCCTTGCGGTCGGAGCCGACCCTGGAAGCTACGCCACCGCCCTCTGCGACGTGGCGGAATCAGGGGCGCGGGCTCCCAGCGCCGCTCTCGCTATGGCCGGACAGGCTTCCCTCCGGGAAAGGGTAAAACGCGTTGTCGGGCGCCGTCGCGCGAAACGCTCGCTGCTCGTCGGAGCGGCTCTCCTACTCACGGTCAGCGCCTCGCTGGGCCTTTCCGTCGTCAGGGTCTCCCCTGCCAAGCTGGCTGTTGCCGGCAGAGCTGGATCAGGAGACAGTAATAAGGACTTTGGAAGACTGTGGACACCCGAGTTAGTCAGGGAACGGCATGCTGCCAATCCTTTCCCGGCGGACTGAACTCAGGACATTTGCCAGCTCCTTAATGCCATCCGGGGCAATCCTAGCCCATCACTTCCCGAAGCGCCCGCACCCGCTCTTGGTCGACCGGATTAGCCAGTATGCCATCGACTTTCAGGGAAGACGCCACAATCAACCCGTCAGCGAACTCCAGAAGTTCACTCGCATTTTCCAACCGGGCTCCACTGCCCACGAGGAGAGGGGCTTGCGGGCAGGCTTCCCTTACCCTGCGTAGATCCTCCGCATCCGTCGCTTCCCCGGTGGCCACCCCGGAAACGATGAGCGCATCCGCCAAACCACGATGAAAGGTATCCCGTGCAGCTTCCGCAATGCCCAGATCCCCAATCGGAACAGCGTGCTTTACGAGAACGTCCGCCCAGATTGCTACTCCCGGACAAAGAGATGCCCTTTTCCGAACGGTAGAACTCGCTTCGCCCTGGATGATACCCTGATCCGCTTCGACTGCGCCGGTGTGGACATTAACTCTCACAAAAGCACCTCCGCAGGCAGCCGCAAGCCCGAGAGCGGAAGACACGTCATTACGCAGAACGTTGAATCCAAGGGGAATCCGGAGCCCGGCCGCCCGGATCGCTTCTGCTGCCACCGCCATGGCAGCTACTGACTCGGGGCCCACGGCCCCGCGCGTGAACGGCAGGTCCCCGAAATTCTCGATCATGATGCCATGGGCCCCTCCGCCTTCGTAGGCCCGGGCGTCCTCAACCGCCCGGGCGCACACCTCCACCATGGACCCCCCGAAGCGGGGTGCCCCTGGTAGTGGCTTGAGGTGTACAACGCCGATCAGCCCTTTTCCTTCCCAGTTCATGAGCTCGTTCAACTGCATGTCTTCTCTTGCCACGGCGGCCGCGATTCACAAATCTCATTATTCACGATTCCCAATCCAGCCCCGAAGATGTAGATCCACAGCCGAGATGGTTATCAAGACCTCTTCGTACCCTCGTGCCGGCCTGATCGGAAACCCGTCCGATGGCTACCACGGGAAGACAATTTCGTTCATCATCCGAAATTTCTCAGCGCAGGTCACCCTCTGGGAGTCCCCCGAGCTGACCATCCAGCCCGCCCGCCGAGATGAGATGATCTTCGAGAGCATCTCCGATCTCGTCGAAGACACCCGGACGTTTGGTTACTATGGGGGGCTCCGCCTTCTCAAGGCCTCGGTAAAGCGCTTCCACGACTACTGCCAGGAAGGTGGTATAGAATTTCACTCCCAGAACTTTACCATCCGTTACTCCAGTAACATTCCACACCACGTCGGGATGGCGGGATCCAGCGCCATTATAACGGCCTGTTTCCGCGCCCTGATGCAGTTCTACGGTGTCGAGATCACGCCTCCCACCCTCGCCAACCTGGTGCTCTCAGTGGAAACGAACGAGCTTCATATCCCAGCCGGTCTGCAGGATCGCGTGGTCCAGGCCTATGGGGGGGTGGTCTTCATGGACTTTGCCGAAAAGCACTTCAATCGCATGGGCCATGGGTCTTACGAGCAGCTCGACCCGGCGTCATTGCCTCCGCTCTACGTCGCCTACACCACCCGGCTCTCCGAGGGCACGGAGATCTTCCACAACGATATTCGCGGTCGTTTTCATCGCAGGGATTCTGATGTCGTCGAGGCGATGAGGGAGTGGGCTGAACTCACCCAGCAATGTCGTGACCTGCTTGCTGCCGGCGAGGGCACCAAAATCGGCTCCCTGCTCGATCGCAACTTCGACCTCCGCAGGTCGATCTGCGAGGTCTCCGAGGGCAACCTCGCCATGGTCGAGGCCGCCCGCTCCGTTGGTGCATCCGCCAAGTTCACCGGATCGGGGGGTGCGATCGTGGGAATCTACGAGGGCGAGGAGATGTTCACCGCCCTGAAGGCCCGGCTCGGGCAACTCGGCGTGGAGGTAATCAAGCCGGTGATCGAGCAAAGTTAGAATGAAGATTCCGTTCTTAGCTCGCCGAGCGGGCTCTCTTCTGTCACCTTAATCGATCCCCATGCCCGTCACCAAAGCCGTCATCCCCGCCGCCGGACTCGGTACGCGCCTGCTTCCCGCCACAAAATCGCAGCCGAAGGAAATGCTTCCAATCGTAGACGCGCCGGCCATCCAGTATGTGATCGAGGAATGTGTCAGCAGTGGAATCACGGAAATCCTCATGATCATTGGCCGCGGCAAGCGTGCCATCGAGGAGCACTTCCACCCCTCTCCTGAACTCGAGCGGGCCCTGACGGAAAAAGGGGAAACAGAGCTCCGCAAGCAAATCGGCCGGATCTCCAATCTGGCTTCCATCCACTTTGTCTGGCAGAAGGAGCTGAACGGCCTCGGCGATGCAGTTTCCTACGGGAAGAGCTTCGTGGGTGACGACCCCTTTGCCCTCCTTCTCGGAGATACTCTGCTGAGCAGCGAAGATCCCGGGCGACCCGTCATGCGACAGATGCTGGACATTTTCGAGGAAACCGGGTCATCCGTCATTGCCCTTGAGGAAGTTGCCGAGAGTAAGCTCTCGCGCTATGGCATCGCAGGCGGGAGCAACCGGGGCAAAGGTGTCTTCGAGGTCAGCCAGCTCATCGAGAAGCCCTCGATACAGGAAGCCCCCTCGAACCTCGCAATCGCAGGACGCTACGTCCTTCGTCCCGAAATCTTTTCCTTCATCGCGGAGACCGGCCCAGGCAGGAACGGGGAGATCCAACTCACCGACGCGTTGGCTCGTCTGCTCGAAAGACACGGACTTCTCGGTCTCCGTTTCACCGGGAAGAGATACGACATCGGGGACAAATTCGATTTTCTGAGAACCAACATCGAGTTTGGTCTGCAACGGGAAGACATCGGTGCGGATCTCGCTAACTACCTCAAGCGTATCGTGGCCGAGCTGTAGGGCGATGCACCTGACATTGCCCCCCGCCCGATGATCTGCTCCTATAAGGCCATGCGTCACCTGCTGCCCGCCTTGTTCCTGCTCGGCCTTTGCCTCCCTCCAGCCTTTGCCGCCGCGAGGCCCAACCTGATCGTCATTCTCTGTGACGATCTGGGCTACGGGGATCTTGCCTGCTACGGCCACCCCCACATCAGGACGCCCCATCTCGACAGGATGGCGAGGGAAGGGATCCGCTACACCGCATGCTACTCCGCAGCGCCTGTTTGCTCGCCGTCCCGGGTCGGACTTCTCACCGGCCGGAGCCCAAACCGTGCCGGCGTTTATGACTGGATTCCGGCCGCGGGCCCGAATGCGAGACGACCGGATGCTCGTGAACAGGTGCACCTGAAGGCAGAGGCCGTCACGATTCCAAAGCTTCTACGCGACGCGGTGCCCCGGGGAGAATCTGGAGGCTATGCAACCTGTCTGTCCGGCAAGTGGCACTGCAACGCCGTATTCAACTCTCCGGCCCAGGCCCAACCGGACGATGCAGGCTTCGACCACTGGTTCGCTACCCAGAATAACGCGGCGCCCTCTCACGAGGATCCAAGAAACTACGTTCGGAACGGCAAACCCGTCGGCCTTCTCAAGGGATACAGCTGCCAGCTTGCCACCGACGAGGCCATCGCATGGATGAGAGACAAGGGAACGCCCGGAACGAGCCAGGCTCCTTTTTTTCTTTTGCTGTCCTTCCATGAACCCCACGAGCCCGTGGCTTCACCCCCTTCTCTGGTCGCAGGCTACAAGACCGTTGCGAGGAATCACGACGAGGCCCAGTACTTTGCCAATGTTGAGAATCTGGACGCCGCGGTCGGCAGGCTCCTCCAGGCCCTTGCCGATAGCGGCAAGGATGAGAATACCCTCGTTTTCTTCACTTCCGACAATGGCCCCGAAACCCTCAGGCGCTATCGCGGAGCCGGCCGGTCCCATGGATCCCCGGGTCCCCTCCGCGGGATGAAACTCTGGACCACGGATGCAGGTTTTCGGGTCTGCGGAATCGCCCGCTGGCCCGCAAGCATCAAGGCGGGCCAGGTTATCGACACCCCGGTATCCTCCCTTGATTTTCTGCCTACCTTCTGTGCCCTCGCAGATATCAGATTGCCTCACTCGTTGAAACTCGACGGGGTAAGTATTGCCAATGGCTTTGGTGCGAAGGAATTCAAGCGCCCCCGGCCTCTCCTGTGGTGTTACTACAACGCCATCAACGGGCACCGCGTCGCCATGCGACATGGCGACTGGAAAGTCCTCGCTAAGCTGAACGGCGGGAAGACCGCGAAATTTTCTAACCTGCATTCCGGAAATGCCAGCGCCGCAAAGGCCGCCCAACTGACCGATATTGAAATCTACCGGGCTCAGCAGGATATCGGGGAAGCAAGGAATCTCGCCCCAAGCGAGCCTGAGGAACTGAAACGTCTCACCGGGATCCTGAAAAATTCCTACCGGGAACTCATTGAAGATTCCCACATCTGGACAGCCAGATAATTTTCCTGCGAGAAGAAAGCGCCCAACACCAATGCCCCTTTACCCTTCCATGGCCCAGACTTCGACCCGGATCCGGTACCGCCTCCCGGAGTCATCTGCAGTTACTTCTACCATCCTGCACCTCGCTCCCGGAGCAGCGCTGGCCCTACTCACGGCTGGCGCGATGTCACAGGCCAGCCTGTCAGCACCTTCCTGCACTGATTTTTTCGAGAACCTCGCCCCGGGATCCTCCGGCTCCTGCGCCGATATTGCCTTTTTCGGTTTCGACGGTACCGCGATCGGGGAATTCGGATTCGTCAATCAGGGTCAGACCGCGGCCGCGATTGATCTTTCTGGCCAACCGGAACCGCTTCCCGTTTTCTTCACGCCGGCCACCAGTAACTTGGCCAGCGTCCGTCTGCAGGCCGAGGGAGAGACCGGGCTCGCGGGTTTTGTCATCGAGCATCAGGGTGCGGTAGGAATGCTGCCCCTTGCAGACCAGCCGCCAGCTGGCGTAAGCAGCAACCGCTTCATCGCAACAGGCACCCGGAACCGCACGGTCTTCACAGCTCACAATTCTGCTCCTGGCGTTCAGACCGTCGCAGTCGAGATTGCTCTGGAGCAGAACCTTGAACTCGCCGATCCCATCGATAGCGGGGTCCAGGACCGGATCGGAGCGGCCTTCAATCTCAAGGCCATCGAGCTCGATACCGGGATCCTCCTAACGGATCTTCGTGGAAGCGCTCTCTTCGACTCAGCCGAAGGACCAGTCCCCGGATTCGGGGACCCCTTCAGCCCGGACCCTGGCTATCAGGGATTCACGACCTCTCTCCCCGGACAGGGGGGCCTCGTCAGCGTCACCTTTGTTCGCACGCTTCAAATCGAAATTGAGGAGGACTCCGAGATTGAGCTCGAAACCATCGTAGATCGACACGTCTTCTGCTCCGGGTTTGACAACGGAGCCCCATCCGCTGCGACTGCAGCTGGACCAACTACTTTCAACTTTGCGGTCAGGAGCCCGGAACCCGGCATCAGTTTCAACCTCAAGATCAGAGGAGAAAACTCTGCTCTCACCGTGCCAAGCCTCGAGGTGGACCGGCTGGATGAAGATCGAATTCGCCTGACGTGGGACGCCGTCGACACCCAGGACTACGTCATTCTATTCACGCCGGACCTCTCCCTGCCACAGGACCAGTGGGAGGAGCGCGAAACCGTCCGCGCTACCTCAGGCTTCGTTCAGCGTGACTTCCTCGCGAGTGGCCCCTCGGGTTTCTACGCTCTCCGCACAATCTTCCCCTAGGAAAAGAAAAGCCGCCTCGCGAACCGGATAGCACATCTCCATGTGACGTAACCCGGCGGATTCCTCCATTGCACCAAGGCCCTGCCTCGCTATCGTTGTGGACTCCTTGAGAAGCTGCCTCGCCATCCATCCCAGTGAGAGGGCTTCGCTGTGGCTGGACGCCTTTTCGAAGGCGAGTGGAACACCGCCACCTTCGACCTCGCAAGTAGTAGCCGCCCTGACCACCTCGATGCCAAGATACGGGTCAGTAAGGCGATCTGGAACCAGGAGGTCACTCGCCTCTACCTCGCCGGCAGCTCGGGACAGCCGAAGGGGCTCAGGGAGCTTGAGGAGACCGACTGGGGCAAGGTCAGGATCATCGACTGCGAGATCTCCTGAGCACACCCGTGCAGTATCCGGATCAATGCCTGCCCGGTGCCACTTGCGATTTCCATCCGGTGCAGTAGCCTCAATCTGCATGGTCCGTCTGCTCGTAATTGCCCTCTTCTTCTCCCTGGGCGTGCCTTCCCTGGCCTGCGTCAACACCAGCTACTCGCGCGCCGAAGACAGCCAGCTGACTTCTGATGCCACTAGAATTATCGCTGGCCATTTCCCAGAACATGGCGACGCCTTCTACCTGGACCAGGTTGAGAGGAATACCGATACGCTGCAGAACGATCCCAGGAACGTGGAGGCGCGCAACGACCTCGCTGTTGCCCTGCTCAAACTCCGGCGTTTCGAAGAAGCTGAGAAAGAGCTCCTCCAGGTCGAAAGAGAGGACCCGGGTCTGTATCGAACACATGCCAACCTGGGTGTCCTTTATAAGAAAACCGGCGAGTTCGCCAAAGCGGCCGATCACACGAGGGAAGCGCTCAGGATCAAGCCCGAGGGACACCTCGGACTGGGTGACTACTATCTCCGCATGCTGGACTGGCGTGCCCGGGAAGCGGCCGGGGATCCTGGGGTGGACGGGGTGAGCTTTCTGGGCACTCGTTATGATGGCGGCACAATCGCCACCACGGATAATCCCCTCATCAGCAAAAAGAACCTCCTTACCCTCATCAAGGCCGATCGGCACTTTGCACCGACCTACTTCGTCCTTGGCGACCTCCTGTTTGAGGAAGAGGATCTGCAAAACGCGGCCCGGGCCTATCTGATGGCCAGTCGCATTCTCGCCACCCACCCGGGGGGCGTAGAGCAGGCCACGGTCGAGGAACGCCTTGACGAGCTCTGGAAACGTTGGGCGCTGATGGCTTCTGTCAGCCCGGATCATATCCTGGATCCCCGTTACTCTCTGCAAGTCGAACGGGAGTTCTACGACGCTGAACGGTGGCTGGCAAACTACCAGCAGGTAGAAGCCGAACTGGTCACAGCAGGCCAGGAGGTCGACTTTGCCTTCGTGGAGGAAGAGATGCGAAGACGCGGTTACCCAGAGCCGATCTACACCGTACGTCTCGGGGTCCGCCACAAACATGCCACGTGTCTCACCCTCCTCAGCTGAGACAAACTCTACTGACACATTCTCTGACTTGGTGCGGCGCCTGTTTAC
>MDTG01436904.1_pt1 | contig 12273 bp, 15 predicted proteins | sample 811421 | NCBI WGS metagenome assembly MDTG01 (sample SAMN05326645, study PRJNA326480) | marine metagenome | isolation source: seawater | place: Pacific Ocean: South East | collected 2011
GCCTAACTGAGAATTGAGAGGGAGTAAGAAGTATGAGTTAATTCTCAATTAGGCTTGAACACCCAATTGTCATAAAAATCTGTGTCATAGATTTGAATTAATGATGTTAGATTTGAGGCAGTTTTTTTGCTTAATTTGATGGCTTAAAATAACTTGATCCTTTTTTACCAGAAAAAATTTCTTCTATTAAAGGATGTTTCACTGGTATATTGGATTTGTCTAGTAGTAAATTTTGTTCAGATACGTAAGCTTCGTAAGTAACATCATTACTTTCAGCTAATAGATGATAAAATGGTTGGTCTTTTCTTGGCCTTACATCTTTAGGGATAGATTCGTACCATTCTTCTGAATTGTTAAACTCAAAGTCAACGTCGTAGATTACGCCTCTGAAATCAAAGTGCCTATGCTTAACAGTCTCACCTATTGAAAATTTTGCGTTGTTGCTTGAAGCCATATCTAATAGTTAATAATTTTTTTGTTAAAATCAATATCTAATTTATTAAACATTTATAATATGTTAATGCTAATGTGTGAATAAGTCGTTTTTAAAATTTGTCGCAGATTTTGGACCATTATTAATCTTTTTTGTTATTTACAATAGAAGTGATAATGATCTTGCAGTTGCTATTCCTCCTTTGATTATTGCCACAATAATTTCTGTGATTATAATTTATCTTCTGGAAAAAAAAATTCCCTACATACCTTTAATGGGGGGCATAATAATTTCTTTATTTGGAGGATTGACACTATATTTTAATAATCCGGTTTTTATATACATGAAACCAACAATTGTTAATGTATTGTTTGCATCTGTCTTGATTATTGGAAAAGTATTTTTTGATAAAAATTTTTTAGAGTATTTTTTTAAGTCTGCATTTCAATTAAATAATGAGGGTTGGAACAAACTTAACAATAGATGGGCTTTCTTTTTTATTTTTTTAGCAGTTTTAAATGAAATTGTGTGGAGAACTCAGCCAGAAACTACATGGGTTAATTTTAAAGTTTGGGGTTTATTACCTTTAACTTTTATTTTTACTGCTTTACAATTACCATTGATAAATAAATATAAAATATGAGTATAAGACTAGTAATTAATAACGATTTTAAGAAAGATAGAGAAAAGTTTTTTATAAAGAAAGAGCTTCAGAGTATTTTAAATTTATATGCAAAAATGGTTTCAAATGGTAGTTGGAAAGACTACTCATTTTCATCTTGCACAAAAGAAATTTCGTTTGACGTTTATCAAAGAGCTTCCGATAAACCAGTTTTAAGAATTTTAAAAAACTTAAAGCCTAATTACTATAATGAAAAATATATTCTTAAAGATAGAAATGGTAAAATCTTAAAAAAGTCTGAAGATCTTAATAATCTTATTAATAAAATGAATTGGAATAATTTAAAATTGATAAAATAATTATCGTCTTTGACCAAATAATCTTAATAACATTATAAATAAATTTATAAAGTCTAGGTACAATGTTAAAGCACCCATTACTGCTTTTTTTCCGATCAATTCACCACTGTCAGTTACTAAATACATATTCTTAATCTTTTGTGTATCATAAGCTGTCAAACCAACAAAAACCAAAACACCGATTATAGAAATTACAAAATACATCATAGATGATTTCATAAAAATATTTACCAGTGATGCTATTATAATTCCAAATAACCCCATCATTAAAAATGAGCCAAGTTTAGTCAAATCTCTTTTTGTTGTGTAGCCATAAATACTCATTGCACCAAAAGTTCCTGCAGTAATAAAGAATACCCTTGTTATACTCGCTCCTGTATAAATTAAAAAAATCGAAGAGAGTGACGCTCCCATCAGTGCTGCAAAAATCCAAAAAGTTGTGTGGGCTTTTCCTGCAGACATTTTGGCAATTCCGAAACTCATGTAAAATACAATAGCTAATGGCGCGAGCATTATTACCCATTTTAATCCTGAAGCATAAATCGTATTTCCAAAATTTGTTAAACCAATTATTTGTCCTCCGTCAGAAGTAATTACGGCCATTTTAAAAAATGCTAATGCGACAAATCCAGTAAGCAATACTCCTGATGCCATATAGTTATATACTTTAAGCATATAAGATCTTAATCCTTGATCAATTATCGCCTCTGAAGCTGAAGATCTTACTGAAGTTGTTTGTTTGTTAAATACCATAAAATTAATATATGAATTTTTATTAACTTTTCAATAGGCAATAATTACTTTAAAAAAACCACATAAATAAGGATTATATGAAATATAAAAATCTTGGAAATACTGACTTGGAAGTTAGTTTGATTTGTTTAGGTACAATGACCTGGGGAACACAAAATTCAGAAAAAGAGGCATTTGAGCAAATGGATTATTCTATAGATCAGGGAATAAATTTTTTTGATACCGCAGAACTTTACTCGGTTCCACCAAATGCTGAGTCGTATGGTAAAACGGAAATAATAATTGGCAACTGGTTTGAAAAAAGGAAGAATAGAGAAAAAATTATACTAGCCTCAAAAGTAGCAGGACCTGGGTGTGATTGGATTAGAAACGGTGAAAACAGTTTTAATGAAAAAAATCTGAGCAAAGCTATTGATGGAAGTCTAAAAAGATTAAAGACTGATTATATTGATTTGTACCAGTTGCACTGGCCCGAAAGATCTACAAACTGTTTTGGTAAAAGAGAGTACGTACATCGAGAGAATGAAAGAGACTGGAACAAATTTGAGTCAATCCTTGAATCTTTAAACAAATTTATAAAGAATGGAAAAATTAGACACATTGGAATGTCAAATGAAACGCCTTACGGTTTATCTGCCTATTTAGAATGCTCTAGGAGAAAAAGACTTCCAAGAATGATGTCAGTGCAAAATCCTTATAGTTTGGTGAACAGAACATACGAAATAGGTATGGCTGAAATTTCTATAAGAGAAAAATGTGGATTGCTAGTTTATTATCCATTAGCAGCTGGTGCTTTGTCTGGAAAATACAGAAATGGACAAATGCCCAAAAATTCAAGATTGTCCTTATTCAAAGGATGGGAAAGAATGGTAAATCCCTTAGCTATGAAAGCTTATGATGAGTATTATAAATTAGCTAAAGAATATGATTTAACAATGGTTCAACTTGCACAATCATTTGTCAATACACGTCCGTTTGTAACTAGTAATATTATTGGCGCAACAACTATAGACCAGTTGAAAGAAAACATTAAAAGTGTTGATGTAGAACTTTCTGAGGAAATTATGGAAAAAATTAATTTAATTCACAACAATAATCCTAATCCGTCACCTTAATTCAAACCATTGAAATAGCTATATTTTAGTATAAAAACAAAATTATGCTTTTTAAAAAAATTTTTGTTCTATTGATAGTTCTTTTTTGCTTTTCTGCAGCAAAAGCAAATTCGCCAAAATCAACCGGAAAATATAAAAGTTGGGAAAGTTTTATTGTACAGACAGATAAAGGAAAAATTTGTTTCGCTCAAACAATTCCAACAAAGAGAGCGCCCGCATCAATTCAAAGGGATCAGTCTAAAATATTTGTAACATTCAGGCCATCAGAAAGTATTAAAGATGAAGTGAGTTTAACTAGTGGCCACGATTATAAATCATCTAGTGTCACTGCGGCATCTGGTAAGAAAAAATTTTCGTTTTTTTCCCAACAAAACTTTGCTTGGTTACTTGATGATCAAGAAGAAAAAAGTTTCATAAAGTTAATGAAAAAAGCAACTAATATAATTGTAAAAGCTAGAACATCTAAAGGAGCAGAAACTACTGACCACTATTCTATGATGGGATTTACCAAAGCATATAATACAGCAAAAAAAACTTGTAGCTAAATGAAAAAAATTGTTTTAGCTTATTCAGGCGGACTAGATACTTCAATAATACTAAAATGGCTTCAGGAAAATTATAAAGCAGAAGTTATTGCTTATACTTCTGACATCGGTCAAATAATGGACAAAAAAAAGATTATCAATAACGCAAGAAAATTAGGTGTTAAAAATATAATTATTGAAAATCTTAAAAATATTTTTGTAAAAGATTACGTTTTTCCAATGATTAGATCCCACGCTGTTTACGAAGGAGTGTATTTACTTGGAACTTCCATAGCAAGGCCACTTATTGCCAGAAGACAAATAGCGATTGCTAAAAAATTTAAAGCTTTTGCAGTATCACATGGCGCTACTGGAAAAGGAAACGACCAAGTAAGATTTGAGCTTGGATACGCTTTCTTTGGAAATAAAAAAATTAAGGTAATTGCTCCTTGGAGGAAGTGGAAGTTACAATCAAGAACTGATTTGATTAATTATGCAAAAAAAAACAGAATTCCTATTCCAAAAGATAAAAAAGGTGCACCTCCGTTTTCTATTGACGATAATATTTTTCATACGTCCACCGAAGGCAAAGTATTAGAAAATCCAAGAAATTCAGCACCAGAATTTATTTTTCAAAGAACTGTTTCACCAGAAAAAGCTCCAAATAGGAAAACAAAAGTAAAAATTACATTTAAAAATGGTGATCCAGTTTCTATTAATGGAAAAAGATTAAAACCAGAAACGCTTCTAGAAAAACTAAATATATTAGCAGGGAAAAATGCTGTAGGTAGAGTTGATTTGGTTGAAAATAGATTTATTGGAATAAAATCCAGAGGTGTTTACGAGACTCCTGGCGGAACATTACTTTATATTGCACATAGAGCAATCGAGTCGGTAACTCTTGATAAAGACACTATGCACGCAAAAGAAAAAATAATGCCAGAATACGCTGAATTAGTTTACAATGGTTATTGGTTCTCAAAAAGAAGATTAAATCTTCAAAAAATAGTTGATAAAAAAAGAGCACTGGTATCTGGTGATGTAGTATTGGGTCTGTATAAAGGTAACGTAACTATCTTATCAAGAAGAACAAAAAATAAAGCTTATTCGATGAAAAAGGTTTCTTTCGAAGAAAATAAATCATTTAATAAATCGAAAATTGAAAAATTTATTAGATATCACTCTAAACAGTTAAATAAATCCTAAAAATCTGATATTGTTATTTTATGAACTCAACGATTCGAAACATTCAATTGGTTGCAGTAATATTTGTTTTAGTTGCAACTGTAATTGCATTTTTTCTTGAAATCAGAGAAATGTATCTCAATCAAAATATTGAGCTAGCAGATCTATTATTATTATTTATTTATATTGAGGTAATTGGTTTAGTCAGATCATATTGGGAAACTAGATCAATTAGAATTTCTTATCCACTTGTAATAGCAATAACAGCCCTTGCTCGATTTATAATTCTACAAGATAAGGAGGGTGATCCACAAAACTTAATTTATATTTCATCCGCAATTTTAATTGTAGCTTTAGCAACCGTAATAATTAGGTTTAGAAATAGCAAATATCTAAAATTGGATAATTCTAAGTCAAACGAGCTTTAAAACAATCTAAAGTGTTTTTAAGTAAGCAAGCAATGGTCATTGGGCCAACTCCACCTGGCACAGGGGTGATTGCTTTTGCTTTATCTTTAACTTCATCAAATTTAACATCGCCTACCAATTTATCTCCTACTTTATTTATTCCTACATCGATCACTATCGCGCCTTTCTTAACCCAGTCTTTTTGAATAAAATTAGGAGCTCCAATTGCCACAACTAATATATCAGCTTTTAAACATTCGTCTTTAATATTTTTTGTTTTTGAATGTACTATTGTTACAGTGCAATTTTCTCTTAGCAATAATTGAGCCATTGGTTTTCCATTTAAGTTAGAACGACCCACTATTACAGCACGTTTTCCTGATAAATTTTTTTCAATTTTTTTTATCAAAATTGAACATCCTAAAGGAGTGCATGGTACAATTGCATCATCTCCAGAAGCTAAGTTTCCTACATTAATTGGATGGAATCCATCTACATCTTTAGATGGATATATTAAATTTATAATTTTTTTTTTGCTAATTTGCTTTGGGAGAGGTAACTGAACTAAAATTCCAGACACATTATTATCCTCATTAAGTTCTTTTATTTTCTTTAAGACTTCTTCTTCAGAAATATTTTTAGGATATCTAATAATATTTGAATTTATTCCTACCTCCTGTGATTTTTGTATCTTATTCTTTACATAAATTTCACTAGGCGCATAATTGCCAATAAGAATTACTGATAAATTTGGTACTTTATTAATCTGCTTTTTTATAAGATTGATTTCTTCTTTTACCTCACTTCTCAATATTTCTGCTATCTTTTTTCCTTCTATGATCATAATTAAAATAATTTTGGTGCAAACATTTCAAAAATTAAGTTTCTTAGGAACATAAGTCCTAATATTAAAACTATTGGGGATATATCAACTGCGCCAAAATTCGGTAAAAATCTTCTTATATAACTTAATGCAGGATTAGTTAATCTATATGAAACATCAAGCACAGCGTAAACAAATCTATTTCCAGTATTTAAAATATTAAATGCCACTAACCAGCTTATCACTACATGGATTATCAGCACCCAGATATATAGATTTATTACGTTATCTAATAATATTAATATTGATTTCATTAGTTCTTCTCAACATAAATTGACGTGCTTGGAAAAGCAAAAGAAGCTTTATTTTTCTCAACAATATTTTTTATGCTCATTGCTAAAGTATCTTTAACTTCCATCCATTCCAAATAATTTTTTGTTTTAGTGAAACAAATGAGTCTTACATCAATTGAACTTGCTGCGAATTGTTCAATTTTAACCGACAAAAAGGTATCACCTTTAAGTGAAAATAAATCACTTCCTTTAATATAGTTTTCAATTTCATTTTTAATTTTTGTTAACTGATCGCCTGTGGTTCTATATTCTAATCCTATAACCCAGTTTATTCTTCTATTAGTTGTTTGAGTATTGTTAATTACTGCATTTTCAGCAAACTGAAAGTTTGGGATAGTTGCTAAAGATTTATCAAACCTTCTTACGACTGTTGATCTAAAGCCAATACTTTCAACAGTTCCTTCAATAACCCCATCCACAAATATCCAATCACCCACTTGAAATCTTCTTTCAACTAAAACCAGTATTCCTGAGATTAAATTCTTAAATAAATCTTGCGCGCCTAAAGCAACAGCCACACCAAACAATCCTAGTCCTGCAATAATTGGTCCAATTTTAATTCCCCATAATTCTAAAACAGCTGCTGCGCCTAATATTAATATTAAAATCTTTATTGCTTTTATAATCCAGTTTATTAAATCTTTTGATAATAGCCCTCCTACAGATTGTATTACTACAGATAGCGGTCCTATTATTTGATGAAATGTCCAAAAAATTAATATTGTAATTAAAGATCTGTTAATTAATTCTATAGCTTCATGCTCTATTGATAAATAACTTGTAGAAACAAAAAAACCCAACACTATTGGAAAAAATTTCGCGGGGCCTTCCATTGAAGAAACAAGAGAATTATCAAATTTATTTGAGGTTTTTAAAACATATTTTTCTATTCTTTTAATTACAAACTTCGAGAAAATCCCCCTCAGAAAAAGAAAAATAACAAATATAATAATAGCAATCGCAATTTCAGAAATATTAACTCCGGAAACACCTTTTTTCCAAACATCTAGAAATAAATCTTTAAAATTTTCTAATACATTCATTTAATTTTTTTCCTTTAGTTGCAACAACTCTTCTCCAGGGCTAAAAACATCAACTTTTTTCCAACCGTTATCAAAAAAAATATCAGCAACTTTTTTACTTATACACATTACTTCGGACCCTGTCATTACTGGATAAAGAGAATAGTTTTTTACTATTTCTATTAAACTCAAAGCGCTTCGACTTGAATAAACAAAAATTATGTCAGGAGGATGATTTTGAATGATAATTTTATTTTCTTTATTCAAATCGGTAATCTTTTCAGAAAAATAATTAACAATTTTTTTAACATTTACACCATCTTTTTTTAATTCAAAGTCTAAATCATATGAAACATTGTCTCCACAAAAATAAGCAATTCTTGATTTCTCATTTATTTGATTAGAATTAATAATTAAATTTTTCAAAGCATTAACGGTTCCACCAGCTGAAATGGTATTGTTATAACCTTTCGATCTTACGATTTTTTCTGTCATTGAACCAACACAAAAACATAATTTATCTTTGTTATGTTTAATAACTTTCAGATTTCGGATTGCGTTAGCGCTAGTAAAAATAAATGCATCAAATTGCTTTTCGTCTAAAGGTTCATAATTGGCAGGTAAGATTTTTAAAGTTGGAAGATGAATAATCTTATGACCTAATGAAAAAAATTTCGCCATTAAATCTTCAGCATCTATTAATGGTCTGGTGATTAAAATATTCATTGCTTTTTAAATTTATTTCCTGCTAAACTTAACAGTTTTTTTCCTACTGTTTTACCAATATTTAAGGCCTCTGAGTCTAATCCGTCTAATTCATAATTAAAACTTTCTTTACCATCATCTGAAAATAATTGAGCTTTTAATTTTAAATTATTTTTGTTTATTTCTGCTAATCCGCCTAATGCTGTCTCACAACTTCCGCCCAGCGTTTTAAGCATTTCTCTCTCTGCAGAAGCACACAAACTTGTATTTCTATCGTTAATGTCTTTTAATTTGTTTATGATGTAGTTATCATTCTTTCTGCACTGAACTGCTATAATGCCTTGACCAACTGCGGGTAAGATTTCCTCTGTGGTAAATATCAAACCAATTTTATTTTCTAGTTTTAAATGTTTGATACCAGCTGCAGCAAGAATAATTGCATCAAAGTTTTTTTCTTCTAATTTTTTTATTCTTGTGTCAATATTTCCTCTTAAATATTCTATTGTTAGGTTTGTGTTAATCTTTTTTAATTGCAGTTCTCGTCTCCTTGAACTTGAGCCAATCTTAATTCCATCAGTCAGATCACTAATCTTTTTTATCGTATTGCTTATTAAGATATCACGTGGGTCATTTCTTTTTACATAAGCAGCAATCATTAATTTCTCATTTTCTTTGGACTCCATGTCTTTTAAAGCATGAACAGCAATATCAATATTTTCATCGAGTAAATTTTCCTCAATTTCTTTACAAAATAGATTTTTTCCGCCTATTTCTGATATCTTTACGTTGTGGTTAATATCTCCTGAAGTTTTTACCTTTCTGATTTCAATATCAATATCTGTTGTTTTTTTTAAGATTAGTCTTCTTACCTCTGTGGCATATGACAAAGATAATTTGCTACCTCTGGTGCCGATAATTATTTTTTTCATTATTTATTTATATATTTAAAAGATGTGTTTTATACTATCCTTCACAATTACTTATATATTATATAATGACAAAAAAAATTAGTTTTTTAGGAATTGAAACAAGTTGTGATGAAACAGCTGCAGCAGTGATAAGAGACAACGAAAATGGTTGTGCTGAAATATTGTCAAATGTAGTCTCTAGTCAAATAAAAGAGCATGAAAAATTTGGAGGTGTAGTTCCAGAATTAGCTGCTAGGGCACATTTGGAAAATATAGAATTTATTATAAACAAAGCTCTAAAAGAAAGTGAAATTTCTTTAGAAGAAATAGACGGTATAGCTGCAACAGCCGGGCCTGGGTTAATAGTTTGTCTTAGTGTTGGTTTAAATATAGGAAAAACTATTGCAGCATTTTCTAAAAAACCTTTTGTTGGTGTTAATCATCTTGAAGGGCATGCATTAAGTCCGGGATTAGAAAAAAAAGTAAATTATCCTTTTTTGCTATTATTAATCTCTGGTGGACACACTCAATTTCTAATAGTCAAAAATGTAAATGAATATGAACAATTAGGGACAACAATAGATGATGCGTTAGGAGAAGCCTTTGATAAAACCGCCAAAATGTTGGATCTAGGATATCCTGGTGGACCAGCCGTAGAGAGATTTGCAAAATTAGGTGATGAAAATTATTTTAACTTACCTGAACCAATAATTAACAAAGCTGGATGTAATTTATCATTTGCAGGTTTAAAAACTGCGGTATTAAGAGAGTCAAAAAAAATAAAAAATAATGAAAAATATAGATATAATCTTGCTGCTTCTTTCCAAAAAACAGTAAATAATATTTTATATAAAAAAACTAAAGTTGCTATAAACAAATTCATAGAAAGAACTGGATGCAAAAAAGTTGAGTTAGTTCTTGCAGGAGGTGTTGCTGCCAATCAGTCTATAAGAGATAACTTAAGTAAACTTGATAAAGAATTCGATTGTAGCATATTTTATCCTGACATAAAATTTTGTGGCGATAATGCTGCAATGATCGCTTGGGCTGGAATTAACAGATACAAAAAAAATTTAATCGATGACTTAAATATTGAGGCAAAATCTAGATGGCCGCTAGACGCTAATGCTCCGTTTATGAAAGGCCCAGGGTTAAATCTAAAATAAAATGGAATGACTTCGAATGCAATATTGGTTACTTAAATCAGAACCTGATGTGTGGTCTCTATCTCAGCAAAAAAAAGCAGGGCCTAAAGGTGCTGCTTGGGATGGAGTAAGAAACTATCAGGCTAGAAACAATTTAAGAATGATGAAAAGAGGCGATCTTTGTTTTTTTTATCATTCAAATATTGGTAAAGAAATAGTAGGTATTGTGAAGATTGTTAAAGAAGCCTTTAAAGACAAAACAGATAAAAAAAAGAGATTTGTAGCTGTTCAAGTTAGGTTCGTGGAAGAATTTAATTCACCAGTTTCATTAGCAAAAATTAAAAAAAACAAGGCTATTTCACATCTGCCATTAATAAAACAAAGCAGGTTATCAGTTATGCCAATTGATTATAAAAGCTGGAAAATTATATGCAAGATGGGTAAGATCGAGTAAATTTAATTTGGGGGCAAGGTGGCTAAAAGAAAAAAAAGAAAAAAATCTAAAAAATCCAAAAAAATTAGAAAAAGAAAGAATAGATTAAAGAAAAAATCTAAGAAATTAAAAAGAACTAAAAAAAGAAATAAAAGGAAAAAAAAATCTAAAAGAAAAGTTAAAAAAAGGAAAAGGCTAAAAAGGAAACAATCTTTTAAGTCATCAATTCAATCAAAAGACAGTGACGGAAATACTATTATAAAGGTTTCTGATAGTTGGGCAAACCATGCTTATGTAAACGAGTCTAAATATAAGAAGAAATATAAGTTATCAATAAAAGAAAATGATAAATTTTGGGCTAAAGAGGGAAAAAGAATATCTTGGATTAAAAAATATACAAAAATTAAAGATGTAAAATACAGTAAAGATGAAGTTAAAATTAAATGGTATTACGACGGTACTTTAAATGCTTCAGCAAACTGTATTGATCGTCATCTCAAAAAAAATTCAAAAAAGACTGCAATTATTTGGGTTGGGGATGATCCTGCAGACTCAAAAAAAATATCATACAAAGAACTACATCAAAATGTGTGTAAGGCTGCGAACGGACTTAAGAGTATTGGTATTCAAAAAGGTGACAGAGTAACTATTTATCTGACAATGATACCAGAGTTAGCTTATATTATGCTAGCTTGCGCAAGAATTGGAGCTGTACATTCAATAATATTTGGTGGTTTTTCTCCAGACTCCATTGCAACAAGAATAAATGATTGTGAGTCAAATTATCTGATTACTGCAGATGAGGGAGTCCGAGGTGGCAAAATTATTCCTTTAAAAAAAATTGCAGATGAGGCTTTAACACAATGTCCTGAAGTTAAAAAATGTGTGGTCGTACAAAGAACTGGTAATCAAGTGGATTGGGATAACGAGCGAGATATTTCATATAAAGAAATGATATCTTCAGCTTCGAACAAATGTGACCCAGAGGAAATGGGTGCTGAGGATCCTTTATTCATTTTATACACTTCTGGATCGACAGGAAAACCAAAGGGTGTTCTACATACAACTGGTGGATATATGGTTTACGCTTCAATGACACATCAATATATATTTGATTATAAGAGTAATGATACTTATTGGTGTACTGCTGATATTGGTTGGGTTACTGGGCACAGTTATATTATTTATGGACCTCTTGCAAATGGCGCGACTACTATAATGTTTGAAGGAGTGCCTAACTACCCAGACAGTTCACGATGGTGGCAAATTGTAGATAAATATAAAGTAAATATTTTTTATACTGCGCCTACAGCAATAAGAGCACTAATGAGAGAAGGAGACAAACCAGTCAAAAAAACAAGCAGAAAAACACTGAAGTTGCTTGGTACAGTTGGTGAACCAATCAATCCAGAAGCATGGATGTGGTATTATAAAACCATTGGTGACTCTAGATGTCCAATCGTAGACACCTGGTGGCAAACTGAAA
>MDTG01011791.1_pt1 | contig 12272 bp, 9 predicted proteins | sample 811421 | NCBI WGS metagenome assembly MDTG01 (sample SAMN05326645, study PRJNA326480) | marine metagenome | isolation source: seawater | place: Pacific Ocean: South East | collected 2011
GTTTTTTCATTATTTAATTTATCTTCAGATTCTTCTAAAGAATGATTATCAATAAATTCATTATCAGGTAATGAAGTTAAAAATATATCTATATTTTTAACTGTGTTTTCTATTTGTTTACATGTTTCATCATCATCTGAGTCATCATTATCACATTTTAATGATTCATTTAGTGAATGATTAATTATTGAAAAAAGTTTTTGTGAATCATTACAAAAACTTTTTAAATTTTCTTTACTTTTTAAAATATGAAAATTTTTTACAAAATTTTCATATTTTAATGTAAATTTTATTAAAACTTCCATTAATTTATCAAAATTTTCATCATCTTTTAATTCTTCAATATTATATTCTCCAAAAATAATATTATCATCATTATCGTCATTATCGTCATTATCGTCATTATCGTCATTATCGTCATTTAATTTGTTCATTAGTGATGCCATTTTTATATTGATTTAAAACTATTAGATAAATAAATATAATTTTCAATTTTATGTAAAATTTATATTATTTTTGTCTAAATTTATTATATGTCTAAATTAAATCCAAATAATTTATATAATAAATTACAATCTGAAGGTATAAAATTTTTTACAGGTGTACCTGACTCATTGTTAAAAGAACTAAATAATGTAATTTTGTTAAAAACTGAAAATAAAAATCACATTATTACAGCAAATGAAGGTTCCGCAATTGCTATAGCTACTGGTTATCATTTTGCTACAAAGCAAATTCCATTAGTATATTTGCAAAATTCTGGAACAGGTAATATTATAAATCCATTAATGTCACTCGCTTCAAAAGATGTATATTCAGTTCCTATGTTAATAGTTATTGGATGGAGAGGAGAACCAGGTGTAAAAGATGAACCACAACATATTACACAAGGAAAATGTATGATAGATCTGATAAAATCATTAGATATAACTTATGATATATTACCTAATTCTGAAAATGAAGCTAATAATGTTTTAGATAAATCTATTCAAATTATAAAAGAAGAATCAAGACCTCATATACTGTTAGTTAAGAAAAATACATTTGAAAAACATTCAGAAAATGTATCAATAGTAAATAACTATCCTATTTATAGAAAAGACGCTATTGGTAAATTAATAAAATTTTTTAATAAAGATATTATTTTGTCAACAACAGGAAAAATATCAAGAGAATTGTTAGAATCAGCAGATGAAATTAGTATGAGTCATGATAATATTTTCCTTAATGTTGGGGCTATGGGCCACGTTTCAATGATTTCATTGGGTATTGCTTTAAATACAAATAAAAAAGTAATATGTATTGATGGTGATGGATCTGTAATTATGCATATGGGTAATATGTCAAGTATTGGTACAAGTAATTGTAATAATTTAATACATATTGTATTAAATAATGGTATGCATGAATCTGTCGGAATTCAACCAACAACTGCATTTGATGTTAATTTAACAAAAGTAGCAGAAAGTTGTGGTTATAGTTATTGTAAACAAATAAGTAAAATAGAAGATTTAGAAAGTGAATTAAATTATATAACATTTAATAATTTTGACAAACCAATATTTTTAGAAGTATTAATAAATAATAAAGTAAATTATACACATGAATTATCAAGACCTAAAAAATCACCAATTGAAAGAAAAGAAAAATTTATTAATTTTATAAATGAGTAAAAAATATTTAAATTAAATAATTTACTAATTAATGGATAGTAAATTATTTACACCTGGTCCTCTAACAACTTCATTAACAGTAAAAAAAGCAATGTTATATGATTTAGGTTCAAGAGATGATGATTTTTTAGATATTGTAAAGGATGTTAGAAACAGACTAACTAAACTTGCATGTCATAGATCTAATCAAGTTAATGACTATACAACAGTTTTAATGCAAGGAAGTGGAACATTTTCAGTTGAATCTGTAATTAATACTTGTATTCCAAAAAGAGATCCTAATGCTAAATTTTTAGTATTAATTAATGGTAAATATGCTGAAAGAATGAAAAAAATAGCAGAAAAAGCAGAAATAGTAGTAGAATCAATTGATTATTCCGAATTAGATAAAATTAATTTAGATGACTTAAAAGTTACTTTAGAAAAAGATAAAAATATAAAATATGTTGGAATGATACATCATGAGACATCTACAGGACAATTAAATAATATATCAGAAGTAGGTAATTATTTAAAAGATAAAAATATAACATTTATAGTTGATTCAATGAGTGCTTTTGGTGCAGTCGATTTTGATATACAAGAAAGTAACGTTGATTTCTTAGTATCTTCCGCTAATAAATGCATAGAAGGAGTTCCTGGATTTGCATTTGCAATTTGTAATAGAGAAAAGCTAAAAAATAGTACATTTGCAACATCATTAAGTTTAGACTTATTAGATCAATGGAATAATCTAGAAAAATCAGGACAGTTTCGATTTACACCTCCTACTCATATAATTTTAGCCTTTCATAAGGCATTAATTGAATATGAAGATGAAGGAGGACTTGTAGGTAGAATGAGTAGATATAAAGAAAATTACAATCATTTACAAGAAGGTATGATTAATTTAGGATTTAAATCATTTTTACCTTTAGAATTACAAGGATATTTTATAACATCATTTCTATATCCAGAAGATAATTTTAATTTTAATGAATTTTATGAATATTTGAAATCACATGGATTAGTAATATATCCTGGAAAAACTACAGATATACCATCATTTAGGATTGGTAATATTGGTAAATTATACTTAAAAGATATTAATAATTTATTAGATAAAGTTAAACAATTTATTAATAAAATATAATATATATATATGGTTAATGTTTATCTTGATATGTGTGCTGATTTATTTCACTGGGGTCACGTTAATATGCTAAAAAATGCTAAGGCAATGGGAGATAGATTAGTTGTAGGAATTCATTCTGATGAAACTATTAAATCTTATAAAAGAGACACGATTATGAATATGAATGAAAGAATTAAAGTTGTTGAAGCTTGTAAATATGTTGATCAAGTTGTCCCTGATGCTCCTTTAGTTATTACAGAAGAATATTTAAAGAAACATAATATAGATTTAGTTATTCATGGTCACAGTGAAGAAGAAAATGAAAAATATAATTTTATGTATAAAGTACCATATGAATTAGGTATGTTTAAAAGAGTAGACTATACCGAAGGTATTAGTACAACTGAAATTATTCAAAGATTAAAAACTAGAACTACATAATTGTTTTATATGTTGACGCAATATAAAAAACATTTTTAAAACCTAAACTTTTTAACTTCTCTGCAGCTTTTCTAGCTCTTTGCCCTGTATTACAATATACTACAATTCCATGATTTTTATTTAAATCTTTTGTAGATTCAGTAGTCATTTCATCAAATGGTAAATGTAAAGCATTTGGATAATGCCCTAAATTATATTCTAGTGATGTTCTAACATCAATTACTACTTTAATTTCTCCACTTTTAATTTTAGCTTTTGCTTCATCTTCTGATACTAAATCAACACCAGTTAATGTATAATAGTTAGCAAATGAAATAGCAGAAAATACTCCAGATATTATTCCTGATATTAAATAAAATTTTGCACTCATATATATTTTACTATATAAATTATATTTCGTTTTCAACTGGAGTTTGTCCCTCAACAACTTTCTCTTTCAAGGGAACAATATATTCAGAAACATCATAGTTTTCATATTTACTCTCATCTTTTTTTAATTCATCTTCTTTGGTGTAATTAAAAATATCTTTAACTGATGCAATATTTTTCTCAACATTTGTTAAACTTTGATCTTCAAAAATTTGCTTAGAAGTTTTTCTCATAATATCAATGCAACTTCTAAAATTATGATTAGCCCAAATAACTGTGCTAATTCCTAATTCTCTAAAATGATCTGTAGGAGTTGAATAGTATTTTGTTGGTACAATTACAATTGGGCATCTATTATCCCATCGTTTCATAAATTCATCCACATCAGCAGAAGTAGACATTTTACTATGAACTAGAATAGCATCTGCTCCTGCCGCATGATATGCTAAAGCTCTTTTCATAGCTTCTTCAATACCATGACCGGCAATAAATGCTTCTAGTCTAGCAATAACAACAAAATATGGATTAACTTGATGTTCTTTACATGCTCTAATTTTACCACAAAATTCGTTCATATCTGCTAACTTCTGACCACCTTCTACTTCAATAAAAGAATTAGTTTTTGGGAAAAGTTTATCTTCAAATACTACACCAGCAATACCTCTTTTCTCTAAATTAGAACAAAAAATTCTAGCATTATTAAAGTTTCCAAAACCTGAATCACCATCAACAAGAATTGGGATATCAACAACATTTGCCATATATTCTAAAGAATCTACAACTTGGGACCAAGAAGCTTCATTATTATCTCTTAATCCAAGAGATCCAGATAGGCATAAACCACTTGCCCAGATTCCTTTGAATCCAGCTTCTTCGACAATTTTAGCACTCATCCCATTATGAGCTTCCATTATGAATTCAAGTTGATCCGAGAATAATAGTTGTCTTAATTTTTTAGATTTAAGAATGTAATTATTTCTAAGTTTATCCTCATTTACAATTTTTTCAATAATAGAGGATGTAGAAATGTCTTTAGTATATGGGACTTCAATTAATTCACCACCCCATTCTTTTAGAACATCGATAATTTTATCTCTAATATGACTATATTCATTCTTTTTCCAGTTGTCTCCATGTACAACATAATTTGGTTTTAGTATTCTTAAATTTTCAGTGAAATCAAGACTTTGTTGTTCAATAATATTAGAAACATAAGATATAGACTCTAATACTTGTTTTCTTGTTTCATATGTATTAATCGGAATTCTTTCATATCCATTTAAAATACTGTCAGCAAATAATCCTACGGTTACCTGACCATATTCTGAAGCTTTTTTAAGAATATTAATATGCCCGTGATTTAAAATATCACATGCCATTCCACAATAAACAGTTTTATTCATTATATATATAAATAAAAATATGTTTATATATTTTTAATTAAATAATTAATTAAAATTTAGAATTTAAAATAAATTCTTTATAATTACATGTCGAATATAATTGAATTAGAAAAACATAATTTTTAATTAGTTACTGCCATGTTGATTTATGTTTTGGATTTCTCAAAACATAATCTTCAATTAATGTCCCTTTTATTCCATCAGCATTAACAAATTTAAGAGCAAAATTATGTTCAAAATATTGTACCCATTCCTCTTTAGGTTTATTTTTTTTAAAATATCCTAGTTGTAATATTTTTGAAACTCTATTTATAGATGGTCTTAAACTAAAAAGTGGCCATTTAGGAAATGCTTTTTCAGTATTTGATGCGTTATTATAATAATCTTTTCCTCTAGATGGTATTAAATAAAACCCATCTTTATGAATTTTATTATCTTGATCATGCCAATCTAAGTATGTAAATTGAAGTTGATCTAAATTATATTTATCTATTATATCTATAGATTTATTTATAAATGGTTTATTGACATACCAACCTTCTTCCCATTGAATCCAATATTTAAATTTAAATAATTTTAGTATTTTAATAATAATATTTAAACTGTATACTTGTCCTTTTTCATTCGATTTTTTTTGATAAATTATTAATTTTGGATATTTTTCTTTTAATTTTTTTAATAATTCTGAAGTATCCTTTTCATGATATTCATTTACTAAAAAATATTTATTTATTTTATTTGTATCTTCTAATTTAAAAAATGTATTTAATGCTTCATCTGCTTCATTAAATTTATTATCTAAAGCTAAATACGTTGTAATTGTAAATAAAATATTCATTATATATAATGAATATTTTATTTTTCATTAGATTTTAAGGAATCAATTAAATACTGTTTATTCCATGGTAATTTAAAATTACCCATACTCCTTGATGAATTCGACTCATGAATTATATGAATAACTAATGGTATTTCTTCTTTAATATATGTAACTTTCATTCCCTTACTTTTACATAAATGAAACCATTTACCATCTTCATTCCAATTTAAATTTTCAAATGGATATTTTATAGCCCATCTTTTTTTATAAAAATATGTAAATCCATAAGCATAAATAACATCATCTTCATAATCAAATTTCATTTTTTGTTCTCCATCATTTGAATAATAACTAAATGTTCCATCATTTTCATTATATAATGAATATGTAGATATTTTAATAAAATCATTATTACCAACTGAAGATATCATTGTTTGTATATATTTATCAAAATAATAATCATCATCATCGAAATGACATATCCATTCACCTTTTGAATTATTTATTAAAAAATTTCTTTTTTCACCAATTGATATTTTATTAGGATTATGATAATATTTAATATTTGACTGATTTTTTGTTATATCTTTAATATAATCTTCTAATGATATATCATTATCAGTATCATAAATTAATAACTCTTTGTTGATATAAGTTTGATTATTAAAACAATTTATAATTCTTGGTAAATATTTTTTTCTTTTATAGGTTGTTGGTATAATAACACTTACTAAAGGATTAGTTGAATCATGATAATTAATTATATGATGAATATTATTTTGGGAACTTACTATTTTATAATTATAGTTTAATGTATTTATTCCATCAATTGATAATTTTGAAGGATAATCTCTTGTTTCATATATTCTTCTATTTAAATCTAAATATTTTATAACATGTTTTGGTTCACAATCAATTTCATGCCAATTATCATTACCTCTTGTAAATATATTATCATCAGTTCTATGTATTTCCATATTTTTACTTTGACATCTATATAAAAAATCAGTATCTTCCCATCCCCATTTATAATATAAATTACTAAATCCATTTACTTCAACAAACTTTTCTTTTGGAATAAAAAAAAGCCCTCCAAGACAATGTTTGTATCCATATGGATGAAATATATAATCATAACCCTTATATTCTATTAATTCTTTATGTTTTGGTACAATATCAACATCATTTATTAAAAAATAATCAAAATTATCTTGTATATTTTCTAATATATATTTATATGCTAAATTAATACAAATACCTTTATTCCATTCAATATCTTTATCTAATTCTGAAATTATAATTTTATATTCAGTATTATAAAATTTTAAATATTCTTTAAGCTTGGGTATTAAAAAATCTAAACATATTTTTCTATCTCTATATGGTATTATAATAATTAATTTATTTTTATTGCCTTCAATTTTATTAAATAAATTATAATTAATTTTATATTTCATATATATATTTTATATATAATTAATAAATTAATGTTACATTTAAAATTAGATTAATTCTTTCAAAATATCAATACATCTTTTTGAATTTTTCTTATCATTTTTTCCAAATATATCTTCTAAATTATATTCTTTTCCACAATAAATAAAATTATTTTTAGCACTTGTACTATTTATTGTATTTAAAAAATTATTAAATTCAATATTATAAGATTCATTTAATTGTAAATATGGTTTTTGTAAATATAACGCATCCCAAGATACACCACTTGCTTCATCACATAATAAAAAATCTGTTGAATTAATTAAATTTTGTAACATGTCGTTTTCATCTTGGTGTAATGTAATAATATATTTATTGTCATATCCTTCAAATATACTTTTATAATCATTACGATAAATTATTTTTAATTTATTAGATTTATTATCAATTAATTTTTTAGCATTTTCTATATTTCTAAAACTATCTCCTAATAAAATATTAGGATGAAAAATTACAAAAATATTATAAATATCTGAAAGTTTAATTATATTCTCTGTAGCAATATTCGAATTTAAACTTGATACATCACGCCAAGATGGAGCATAAACTAAACTTTTCTTATTATTATAATTTACAAAATATACATTTTTTATATTATCAAATCTAGGAACTCCGATTACTTTAATTTTATCTAAACTAATTTTACATAATTTATTTATATCTTGTTTAACTAATTCACTTGGAACAAATATATAATTGAAATTATAATTATAATTTATTAGGCCATTTTTAGTATATTCATCATATGTTAAAATAGATTCATTACAATTATTTTTAAATATATCATATCCGTAACCATGACCTATATAAATATTCTTCCAGTTTCCTTTTAAATCATAAAATTCAGTAAATAATACAAAATCAGGATTATATTCATTTAATTCTTCAATTGTCTCTAAAATTCTATAACTTTCATTAATATATGTAGATATATTCGATTTACCAAATGTACAATATAAAGGACCTGGTAATAATTTATAAATATTATACAAAAAACTAAAATGAGATGAATTTGGAGTAATGTAATATACAATTTTCATATATATTATATTATATTATATTATATTTAATAATTTATCTATTTCGAATATTATTTATCATATGGTTCCTAAAAACAAAATAAATTATATTATTTTTTTTCTTAATACATAACAATTATAAAGCTCCTTATTATGAACTCCTTCATATGTTTGATATAATTTCTTAAATCCTAAATCATAAAAGTTATCAATTTTAAAATTTGTATTAATATAATTTAAAATTATATCTCTATTTTGTGATTCCCAATGATAATCTATTTTCAAAAAATATAAACCATCATCTTTTAACAAATTTTTTATATTTTGGAAATAAGTTTCTATTTGATTTATTGACCAATTACTATGAAGAGATATCCACCCAATAACTCCATAATCGATTATCACATCAAATTTTTTATTTATATCTACTAGTTTTGTAAAATCATAAAAATACATTCCAGCCCAATCAGTAGGATAATTAAAATCATCAAATTTTGTAATATCTAAACCATAAAAATTAACATCATTATTTTGTAACATCTCTTTATCATATGTATTAGAACATTTTATTCCTAAATTTAATACATCTTTTTTATTATTTTCTCTTAGATATTTACCAATTAAAGGAGATAGAGTATGTAAAAAATATAATCTATCTTCATTTTCTAAAATAAAATCTGCAGTTATTTTATCTTTTTTTTTTAATTCATTTAAAAAATTTAAAGATATTGCATTACCAATACTACCATTTACATTTTCACCACCTTTTTGAGTTACATCTAAAGTTAATAAAGTATTAAACTCATCAATTGTTTTACTATTATAACCAATTAATTTATATTTATTTATAATATTTTTAATTTCTTCCTCAGTGTTATGCCACGACGATTCAAATAATATTTTATCAGGATAATACTCATTTGTTTTACCTTCTAACCATTTATATAAACTATTTAAAATAATTGGATCATGACCTTCTGTATCTATTTTTAAATATTTCGTTTTCTTCACATTAAATTTATTAAATAACATTGGTATTGAAATTACAGGAACATCTATAATTTCTACATACTCTTTTAAATTCATACTTATATGATTATCATGGTATTTACCAATAGAATTACATCCTATTAAATAATCTGGTAAATTATTTTTTCTTATTACATCTTCAGGTATATAATATAGTTTAATAGTTCCTTCTTCATCTACATCAGATATTGCACTATTTACTTTTATTACATTTTTTTTATTAGGCAAATCATCTAAATATTTTTTTATAGGTTCAACTGATATTCCTATTATATCGTCATTTGCTTGTTCTATTTCTGTATCAAAATTTGAAGTTCCAATTTCTATAAAATCATACACTTTTTCACCACCTTTTTGATTAGTTATATCATTATAACTAATCAAACTCTCATGTTTTGATAATTCAAACCATTTTTTTATAGCATAGCTTCCAATTGTATATATATTTAATAAATCTTCCTTTTCTTTTGACATTTTATAATCTTTTGAATTATTAACATTAAAATAAAATAATTTATTTTTATTCTTTACTGCCTTAGTAACTAATTCATTTACTAACTTGTGATGAATATGTCCTGTTTCTCCATCTTTGTTATGTGTTACTATTTTTTCAAAATCATATTCATTTATAACTCTATTTAAATCATTTAATATTTTATTTTTTGTAATAGTATCCCATTCAATAGACATAATTCCATCATCACTATCTTCATAATCCCATATTTCATATTCTATATCTAGTTTAGTCATAACTTTTATAAAATCATTTTTCCTAAATAAATTACTTCCATTAGTAATACATACAACTTTCCAATAAGGATAATCAATTAACATTTGACCTCCCCATAATAATTCGTCATCAGGATGTGCCACAATCATTAATTGTTTAGGAGGGTAATTATTTGATTTAGTTAATGACCCTGCTTTTAATTTGTGGTATAAAATTTTATATTTCATATATACAAATAAGATTTTTTATTTTTATAAATAAAACTGTTTATTGTAGAATGGCTTGTGATATATTAATACATATGAAACAAAAAAGCAAGTATTAGAAATATTTGTAATTATTTACATATTTTATTAGTTAATCTATTGTAAGGTTTTTAAAAATTTTGATAATAATATATCACTTTCTAAAAACAGTTCCTCATTCATATTTTTAAATTCATTTGGTGTCCAACTATTATGAAGCATAATAATATAATTATCTTGCAATATTGAATTTAAGTTATTTTTAAACCAAAAATTTATATATCCTTCATAAGTATATTCATTATTTAAATAACCTTCTGGAAATATTTTAAATTCATGTCTATTCAATATATTAGTATCATCTGGATATTTTTTTATAAGTTTATCAATTATAGAATTTCCAATATAATCCCATTTATTATCTAATTCAAAATTAATTAATTTTTTTTTTATAATATCTAACCATTCCCTTAAAATATTATTATTTGGATTCTTTGAATATATAAAAGCCATATGAATTTCATTATTATCATCTCCGAAAAATGTTAATTTATCAGATAATATATCTCTTAAATCGTTAACTATAATTGTATCTAAATCTAACCATAAACCACCATATTTTTCTAAAATAGCTACTCTTATGCAATCAGCTTGTTTAGGTAAATTTAATTTATAAAAATTATTATGAAATGTTTCTTTATCTATATATTCGAATAAATTAGAATAATTTAATAAAATAACAGTACTATTACTTATTTTATTCCAAGTATTCATACATAATTTTAAATATGACGGTATTTTATCATATGGTTCCCAAAAACAAAATATATTAATGTGATCATTACTCATTCCCCCATATTTAATGCATTTAGAATATTTAATATTATATTTCATTATATTACATTATATTATTTTTAATAAAAATAATATAATTATATTTTTTTAATAGCACTAAATCTTAAATCTTTTTGAAATGTTGCTTCTTTAATTTCATAATCTGGAAAGTCATTTATTGTGTATATAGTATGATTAAATACTCCTTCACATTTATGTTTTTCTAGTTTCTCTGTTCTTGTTGTATGTCTAATATTTAAAATATAAATAATACATCCTTTTTTTGCTACTCTATCTATTTCTTTTAATACTTGATGCATATAATTTACATCATTGAAATATTCAAAACATCCATTTGCAATTATTTTATTAAAATAATTATCTTTGAATGGTAAATTATTTGCTTCACAATTATAGACTTTACATTTTGTTAATTTAATTGCTTTATTTATTAATGATCTTGAATAATCAATTCCAAAATAGTTACATTTAGTTGATATTTCTTTACCATATAAAGCTGTTCCACATCCTATTTCTAATAAATTATCTGATTCGTTTATATTTAACATTTCATATATATTAGCTAATGTATATTTATAATCATAACCACTTTGTTCATATCCATTTAAAATATAATGATTCTCACAATCTGTATTTCCTTTCTTTTCCCATATTTTATGCCATTCATTAACATATTCAGTATTTGAACTTTTATTATCTAATTCTTTCAATAATAATGTTGTACTTACACCCTGATTATAATCTATCCATTTCATTTTATTTAATTTTATTGGTATTTCATAAAAATATATTTGTTTATTAAAATCATTAATATCTGAATATGCATGTACAACTAAATCTATATTATGTCTATTCATAAACTCTTCCGTAATTGGCTCAAAAAATATTACTTCATCTACATATTTACATGATTCAACATATTTAATTCTATCTTCCTGATTATAATATGGTTTTCTTTTATACTCCGATGCTTCATTATCTGTCAAAACACCAACTAAAAGATATACATCATTGTATATTTCTTTTATTTTTTTTAAATGATCATAATGACCTTTATGAAATAAATCCCATATTCCA
>MDTG01061454.1_pt1 | contig 12272 bp, 16 predicted proteins | sample 811421 | NCBI WGS metagenome assembly MDTG01 (sample SAMN05326645, study PRJNA326480) | marine metagenome | isolation source: seawater | place: Pacific Ocean: South East | collected 2011
AATTCAGAAAGAAGTAATAATTCAGAGAGAAATAATAATTCAGAAAGAAGTAATAATTCAGAAAGAAGTAATAATTCAGAAAGAAGTAATAATTCAGAAGAAAATATTGCTAAAGGAGGAAAAAGGGCTAATAAGGTATATATTGATATTGGAGAAACGAGTAGTATATATAAATTAAATAATAAATTATCTATTGGAAATATAGAACATTATAACTCAATATATGAGATATGGGATGATGATGTTTTTATAGTTAATAAAGATATTAAAAAGAATATATATAAAGGTTATGGAATATACGTATTATTGATTTCCATTTTATCTAATAAAAAAATAAATAAACTATTCTTTTCAGATGATCGTTTAGTAGGAATATGGAATTTATTATGGCAGAGTGAATCAATAGGAAAAGATATAAGGGAAAAAATAATTTCACTAAATGTAAGTAAAGAAAAGAATTATAAAAAAATAAAAATTATTAATAATATTATAAGTGGATTAGTATTACATAATAATATTGCAATTATTTTATTAGTTTATATTGATTATATTTTACATTCTTAATATATTTAGAGATTAATAACATATGATATAAATAATGAAAGATTTATATGATATACTTGGTGTTAATAAAAGTGCTGATTCAAATCAGATTAAAAAGGCATATCGTAAATTAGCTTTGAAATACCATCCGGATAGAAATAGTCAGAACAAAGAAGAAGCTGAGAATAAATTTAAAGAAATATCCGAAGCATATGAAATATTAAGTAATAATGAAAAAAAAAACACATATGATAGATATGGGTATGATGCGGTTAAGGATGGCAGTGGTGGACCAAATGATCCACATGATATATTTGAAAATATTTTTGGAGGAATGGGAAGAAGAAGAAATAGAGAGGAAGAAAGACCAGACACAGATATTAAGGAAATATTAGAAATTAATCTAGAAGATGCATATATTGGTAAACATATAAAAAAAAAGATTGAATATAAAAAGATGTGTATTAAATGCAATGGTAAAGGTGTATGTGATCTAAGTAAGATAAAAAGTTGTAATAAATGCAATGGTAGTGGTATGTATACTAGAATTCAACAGATGGGTCCAATGATACAGCAGATCCAAATGCCATGTGATAAATGTGGTGGCAAGGGTAAAAGTATTTTAGAAAAGGATAAATGTAAAAGATGTAATGGTAATAAATTTACAAATGAAAAAGATAGTATTAAATTTAGAATTAAACCAGGTGTAAAAGATGAAGATATTATCAAGGTAGATAGAATGGGTCATGAGGATGATCATGGTATAAGAGGTGATGTTTTATTTTTTGTTAAAATAAAAGAGCATGAAATATATACAAGAAAGGATAATGATTTGTATTTAATAGATTATGATATAAATTTATATGAATGCTTAACAGGAACAACTATTGAAATAGATTTTATAGATAATACAAAAAAATTAATTGAAATAGATCAAATAATTGATGGGAAAAGTAATTACAAAGTAAATGATTTAGGAATGCCTATAAAAGATAGTATATCACATGGTGATTTATATATTGATTTTAATATCATATATCCTGACTATGTAGAGGATTCGGAAAAATTAGGAAAAATGTTAGGACAAAATAAGCGTGATATACTAACTAATAAAAATACAAAATTATATAATTTAATGGTAAGTACAAAATATGATAATGAGTATGATAGTGACAGTGATAGTGATAATATGCATCATCATGGAGAAAGAGTACAATGTGCACAACAGTAAAATAACTTTTTAGAAAAAAAAGATAGAAATAATAAATCTTATGATAAAAATTTTTTTAATTATTAGAACAGATTATCTAAAAATATATAAATCATTAAATTTAAAATAAATTTATATACTATACTCCTATAAAGGTATCGGATATTTACAAATTAATGAAATTTTATATGATAATATCAAATTTATATTTATTTTAAAATATTATATATTATTATATATATTATGTTTAAAATTTATGTCAAACCAGGATGTCCATATTGTGCACACGCAATACATACAGTAAAAACTAGAAAAATAGAACATAAAGTTATTGAATTGAAAACAGAAAAACGAAGATTAGAAGTAAAGAAAAAACATAATTATCAAACATTTCCACAAATATTTTTTAAAACAACATTTATTGGAGGGAATGATGAGTTTCAAAGTATTATTGAAAAATGTGATACTATGAATAAATTATTTAATAGTTTACCACCAAAAATATTAAACACTGTTATTGAGATATGTTGTTCTTTATCTACAAAAAAAAATGCATGTATGATAAATAAATTATGTAATAAAAAAGTAATTAAGAGGAAAAAAAAAAGAGTTTAATATATATATGAAAACAAAATTTTTATTAAATAAAAAAAAAGATTGGATGGATTATTCAAATAAAATTAGAAATATACCTTATGATCAATCATCATGGTGGGATGCATCCAAGATAAATAATACTCAAAAACAATATATGATTGGTTATGTAGATCAAATGACAAATAATTTAATAGGAGCAAGTAAAGTACATTATATTAGTAAAAAAGATTTAGAAAATCGCGGATTATATAATATTTTTCATCCTAATAGTAAGGTTATGGAGGTTGTTGATATGCATGTAAATCAGGAATATAGAGGTGAAGGATTTTGTAAAGAATTAATAAAAGATTGTATAACAGTTGCAAATAATAGAAAAAGAGATTTATTCTTGGCTGTAGAAGGTCACAATGAACCTGCAAAAAGATGTTATAAATATAATGGATTTAAATTTATAAATGCTACAGATAAATTAAAAGATTTTTATGTTAAAAGATGGAACCATTTGAATGATCCGATGTTTATGTATAGATACAGGGATTAATGATAACTAATCCATTGATTTCTTTTATTAATATAATTATTATTTTCTTTTATATCTTCGTTTAATGTATTAATTTTATTATTTTGTAATGCAATAATAATATTTTCTTCTTCGGTATCTAACCCTGTTGTTGATGGTGTTTTTAATTTTTTACTATAGTATATTCCTGTATTGCGATCTCTACAATTTAAACAATCATTATTAGTTTTACAGCAATCTGTTTTATATAAACATTTTGATGTACATATACCATCCACACAACCATCTTTACAGTAATCTTTTGTAAAAGGATCTATGTAATAAGATTTATGTTTTTTTTTATTGTGCATTATAATTAAATAAAGACATGTTATAGATGCAATTAATGCAAGGAAAGAAAATATGATTAAAAATATACTTAAATTATACATTATATATAATAAAACTATATAAAATATTTATACAAATACTATATATAAAATGGATCAATTAAGAAAAATAACAGATATAAAAGATATATATATAATAAATCTTAAACATAGAGAAGATAGAAAGAAAGATACTAAAAAAGAATTAAAGAAGATAAATGTAAAAAATTATGAATTTCACCCTGCTATATATGGTACTACAATGGAACAGTCTGAATTAGATAAGATAGAAGATCAAGTACTAAATAAAATAATTGCAAATATTAGACATTGTCATGAAGAACTTCCAAGTTTTAATGCAATTGGTACTTATTTATCTCATATAGAAGTTTGTAAAAAAATAAGTAAAAAAAAGGATGATGATAAATATATGATATTAGAGGATGATATTAAATTTGATGATAATTTTATAAGAATATTATCTAATATATGGAATACTATTCCAAAAGATTATGATTTATTAATGCTGGGTTATATACCATTAATCCAGAATGAATATGATATGAAAAGAGTAAATCAAAATATTGTAAGTAACATAAATTTTTGGGATATGCAGGGATATATAATAACAGGAAGGGGTGCGAAAAAGATATTAAAAGAACATGATAAAATTAGACTACAATATCATGCTTATGTAAGGAGCCTAATTGAAACAAATAAGCTAAAAGTATATTTTTTATTACCTCCTTTAATAAAAAGTAGAGAGAAACCTGAGAATATGATAAGTGATGTTCAAACAAATCATTCTCCTAATCTTAAAATGATTAAATTCACTAATAATTAATATATAATTTATAATTTTGAATGATACTTATGCCTGTGCGTAAATATCAATCTCTCCTAGTTGATTATTATTTGTACTATTTTTGTTATTTTTGTTATTTTTGTTATTTGCACAAAAAGATACAATTCCTCCAGTACCTAAACAGCATGTTGCAATTCCAATAATTAGAAACACAGCCATCATAGCAAATGCATCATATTTTACAGGAACTTGAGCCCAATCATACCACTTCGAGTCAATAGTACTAGGACAATTAACAGGAGTTTTCCAAAAAGCATCATAGAAAAGAATAGTTTCTTTTGGATTCGAATGCCATATCTTTCCTAGAAGAACAATAAGTGCAATAAGTGCTCCAAAAATTGATGAGAACATTAGAACCAGTGATATTTTCAAACATCCTTCAGCATCTGAAAGAATAGAAATTCCTCCACACCATCCTATGAGTAAAAGCAAAGCCATAATTACAGAAGTTGCGATCAGGGAATGCTTCACATATTCATACATGTATCCAATATTACAATCATCAGCATCGGACTGGTTCGCATTGACTAAAACAAGAATTTTTAAAATCAATGAAACAGTAGTCAGTAACTGACTACTGGTGTTATTGCTCTTATTTTCATCGGAAGACGAATGCATCTTTAGAATTTTATGTAAGTATTATACTATTGAAAAAAAAACCGTCAATTTTTTATTTTTAATTTTTAGGCTATTACGTAATTATATATATTATTATTTAATAATAATAGTCTTATCTTGTATAGGATAATATTCAACTTTATTATTGAATCTTACTCTTTTATTTTTACGTTTCTTAATTACATGACCATTCTTTTCCAGTTGTTGAATAGATAAAATAAATGATATTGCTAATAGAAGAGCTATTGTCTTATCTTTAAAAGCAACGTAGATTATAATAAGTATATAAAATAATTTAAACCAAAACCATCTAAACCATTGGCAAACAACGTTATTAAATGGTGGAATAAGTACAGTATTATAAATAACTAATAAACAAATTACAAGAAATTTTATGATAGGTATTTCAAGTAAAAGTAATGATTTTTCAATTGCAAGATTTAATTTTTCAATACTTCCCATATAACTACGTCAGAAATTAATTTATAGAAATAAATTTATCTTAAAAAAAAATAAGCACATACGCCACCTAATATTTGTGCAATAATATATAATATACATTCGACATATCCGTAATGTGGGCTATTTTTAGTTTCTTTTTTAAGTAACATCATAATACTAACTGCAGGATTAAAATAACCCCCGGATATATCACCTCCAAATAGAATGGCTACCGTTAATGCTAAACCTATTGCAAATGATTTTTCAATACCATCATAGTGTAAAGATTCGGCAGAAGATGCAACTATTACGCCTAAAAATATAAAAGTCCCTATAAATTCAATAAATACTCTCTTAACAAGATTTTGATCCATTTATATTAATACATTAGATAATTAATATTTTAGTGAAATAGAAATACTTTTTTCATTAATTAAGTCATAATTAATAATAGAATTGTCTATACTAATGATACCATATATATATTTAAATATATTATTTATAGGTATATTTTGGTCCATTTTAAATGAATAATATCCATTTACACCCATTGGCATACAGGCATCACCCCAATCTAAATATCCAGAGATATTTTTATTTTTATCAAATGATATATTTGTGCTATCTTTATTACATATATTATCACAATATATTGGCTTTTGCGAATCACATAAACCCCATGAATTTCTTATAATCCAGTAACTATTATTATCTTTATCTTTATTATAACCAACTAAAGTAACAGCATGATTTGCAGCTCCTTTTGTATTCATATCAATTATATTATTTTGAGATCCTTCAAAACCTGTATTTTCTGAAATATCTATTAATACAGATAATGGCCCATATATTTGTAAAATACTTTTTAACATTTCTATATTTAATTCAGGACTATTTATACAAAAAGCTTTTATTGCATCTGTTTTGTAATTAAAAGTCGTAATATCATTTTCATTTATTGGTAAAGTTGAATTAATGGGAATTTAGTATATGGTTTTGGTTTTATTATTTTATTTTTGTCTGGAATATTATAAGATAAAGAACTGCATATATTATTTTCACCAAATGGATTACCCCACCAACATAAATATGGACAATTTTTTTCACTTACACAACCTGTTAATGGTATTTGAGCTAAACTACCAAAAACAGTTGAAGTTTTTTCTGAATCATTTGCATTAACATATTGCTCACTTAAACTAATATGATTATATTCTTTACCTTGTAAATTTCTTTGAATAGATATGTATGATTCAATAGGACATAGAAGACCAAATGCCCAACAAGAACCAATAGTTCCTTGATTTTTCATTTTACCTAAAACACTTTTTCCAGTTCTATTAATAGAATTACCCCAAAATAAATTATTTTCAAATTTATCATCTATTAATGTTTTTTTAGGATTAATAATATAATTGTTAATATTATCTTTGGTTGTATATATAAATTCGTTTCCTGCAAAACTATCTTGTGTTGTTCCATATGAAAAAGCGTCACTATAAAAAATAGCATTTGCCATTTTTAGTATTTTTGTACTATTAATTTCTTCTTTTGTAATTGTTATTGGATTAGCTAAATAATTAAAATAAAAATTAAATGTTGATAGATTTGAAAAATTAGTTATATTACATCCACTATTTCCATTTACTTTAAAATCTGTTTCAAATGATGTATCCACTGGTATATCATTATCATCGTCATATTTAATTTCTAAATTATTATTATTTATATTTAGTTGTTTAATTATAAAAGTGTTATTCATATTTATATATATAAATACTTAAAAACATAATAATATTTATTATATGTAAAATAAATGTATAATACATATTTAGGTAAGAGAGGTTATATTATTAAAAAAGATAAGTTAACGGAACAGGAAATTGAAGATATAAAAGATGATTTAATGGTACAGCCTTCTATATCAGCAGATTATGGTGCTATACCTGATCCGTTTCCAATATACTTAGAAAATTCAAAAAAATTATATGTTCCTAAATTTTATGGTATTGAAAAATTTGGTAATGCAAAAGAGAACAAGGTTCCACCGGGTGATAACATTGACGTTGAATTCAAATTTAAAGTGCGTTCAAATCAAGAAATTCCTGTAAATAAGTGCTTGGATGCATATAAAAATGTAGGTGGTGGTATTTTATCACTTGGATGCGGCCAAGGTAAAACTATTATTGGATTATATTTAATATCACAATTAAAAAAAAAAACATTGGTAATTGTTCATAAAGAATTTTTATTAAATCAATGGATTGAGAGGATAGAACAAGCATTACCAGGAGCTAAAGTTGGTAGAATTCAACAGAGTACATACGATGTAGAGGATAAAGATATTGTAATTGGTATGTTACAGACAATTTCAATGAAAGATTTTTCATTAACAGATTTTGATTGTTTTGGACATGTTATTATTGATGAAGCACACCGTATTCCATCTCAGGTATTTTCAAGAGCCTTACAGAAGATTAATTGTCCATATATGTTAGGATTGTCTGCAACACCTAATAGGAAAGATGGATTAACAAAGGTATTAAAATGGTATATTGGAGATATTATTTATCAAAATAAGGTGAATAATGCTAATAATGTTCTTGTAAAAAGGTATATTGTTAAAAGTGAAAATCCGGTATATAATCAGGAATTATTTGATTTTCGTGGAAAGGTAAAAATGGCAACAATGATTAATAATATAACTCAATATTTTTATAGAACTAAAATATCTATTAGAGTTATCCAAGATTTATTAAAGGAAGAAGGTAGAAAAATTCTATTATTAAGTGATAGGAAGAATCATCTCAATGATATTTATAAATTTGTAACCACAAATAATATCTGTACAGTAGGATATTATGTTGGTGGTATGAAGAAGGAAAAACTAAAGGAAAGTGAATACAAAGATCTTATTCTAGGAACTTTTGCAATGGCAAATGAAGGGTTAGATATTGAAGCATTAAATACATTAATTCTTGCAAGTCCAAAGAGTGATATAGTCCAATCATGCGGACGTATTTTGCGAAAATCACATGGAAATATTGAACCTGTTATTATAGATATGGTGGATAAATTTTCTATTTTTGAAAACCAATCTAATAAAAGATTAAAATTTTACAGAAGTAAGAAGTATGATGTCATGGATTATGAAGTACATGATATTACAGGTGAAATTTTGAGTGAAAAAAAGAATGAAGTACAACCTAAGAAAAAAAAAACAATTAAAGTGGATACTAGTGTTTGTTTATTTTAAGAATGTAGTGAATTATAATACTAAAAATTATTATATATTTTTATAAATTAGTAAAATTACTAGATCTCTATGAAGTGATAAACAGTCAAATGAAATTATATTTAATTTATAATCATTATTTGATTCAATCCATTTTATAATTGCTGAATTTGCTTCTTCGCCTACATCATGTAATGACATTGGAATATTTTTGTATTTATTTGATAATAATCTTCCAAATAATTTTTTCAATATGTATTGTTTTATCATTTTATCATTCGGTGTTATACATGATTGTAAGCAAAATAATTTATTGTTATTATCACCATCATTATATTCATTAACATATTGGGTAAGTTTATTTGTTAATTCTAATGGAGTTTGTGTATTAGTCCATTTATTCCATATAGAATTTCCTGAAATTAACCAATCATATTTCTCATTTATTGGATTATCATATATAATAAATATACGATGATTTATTTTTAGAAGATCATTTAATTTATTTTTTATCTCTTCTTTAAAAACACAATATTTACCAATTGATTTATTAATCATATTAATTAGAGTTTTATGGTCATCTTCTGTCATTTCATTCATTTTATTTTTACTAAAATGTCTAAAATGTAATATAATAAATTCTTTTTGTTGTGATTTAATAAAAAATTGTATTTGATTCAGTAAATTTAAATATTTTTCACCATATATTGAATGTACTGTTCTAATTTCCCTGTCTTTCACTGAAATACATACTCTTAGATCTAAATATCTAGCACCACCCATACATTGAACTAATAAATTATCATCTTGTGTCTTAGTCCAAACAATTGCATCATTTTTAATAAATTTAGGTATGCATTTTCTTTTAAGTATTCTAGGTGCAAATGGAGCAATTCCGTTATTAAAATTACATGAATAACTACCTGAATCATGAGTACCAGGTAAAACAATATCAAATATTGTTTTATCTTTTACACTATCCCAAAATTGTTCCATCCATCTAAATGTATTTAACATAGGTGCCATTCTTTCGAAATAATCTTTACTTCTTTTTTTAGTAATATTAAATGATATATTCATTTATAATATATATAGAATAAAATTAAAAATAAATTATTTAAATATATATAAATTTATATACTTTATAATAAAAATGCCTTATCATACTTATCAAATTTTTTTAAAATCATATAATGAATATAAAAAAAAAGAATTAGAAAATAAAAGTAAAGAATTAGAAGATAATAGTAAAAAAATTAATACATTATCTATTTCAGGTAATAAGAAAAAAATTGAAAAAATACAACTTTATGAAATAATGGAAAAATATATAATGTTTGATATTTAAAATTTAAAATATAATATATAATATATATAAATGTTTTCTTTTTTAAAATATTGTAAAAAGGATAGTAGTAAACATTATGATTTAGAATATGAAGAAAAAAAAAAGGAAAAAGAAATTAAGAAAAAAGAAAGAGAAGAAATGAAAAAAAAATGGAGAGAAATTCCAGAATATTGGGATATATAATTAAATTTAAATATAATAGTAATATATACATAATGTTTTCATTTTTTACAAATTATTGTAAAAAGGATAAACATGTTGATTTAGAATATGAAAAGAAAAAACAAGAAAAAAAAGATTTAAGAGAGAAAAAAAAAAAAGAAAGAATAGAAAGAAGAAAAAAATTAGAAGCTATACCTGAATACTGGGATTCTGAGTATTATTAAATAAATCTTCATCAATTATAATCAATTCTTTTAATTCATTACTATTTATAAAAACATTCATAAAGTATTTTATAAAATCTTCTATACATGAATACATATATTCCCAATATTCATCGTCAAATTCAATATCAATAATATTAATATCACAATCTTTATTCTTCAATGCTTCTACTAAATGAGCTTTTCTATGATTTAATATGTACATATATGAATATGTTTGTATTTTTTCATATTCTCTAAGTTGGTAAAAATATCTGTACATTCTATTTTTAATTTCAATTATTGTATTTTCAGATTCATTTTCTTCATTTAAAATTAAACCATCTACTTTTCCTAGCAAGTACCATTCTATATTATTTCCATCATAAGCATATTCATATATTTTTCTTTTGTAAAATTCATTTGTTAAGATAGCATTATTACCTGTTTTTTCTTTATATTTAATGAAAATTGAATTTTCATTTCTTGTTCCGAAATTAGTATTTGTCATATTTTCAAGTGATTTTTTGAATTCATTTTTTTGTTCTTTAGAAATATTTGTAGGGAGTTTTTTGATTATTTCTTGTTTTTTTTTATGCATATCATTAATATTTTCTGATTTTAAACAATCTTTCAATTCTTTTTTAACATCTATTTTTGTTTCTTTGATAATCCTTTTAACAGATTCTGTATCAGTTTCTTTTGGTATTACTTTGATTGATTTTTTATCTAAATTTTTTACTGTATTATTAAAATCATCATAAAAATATTTCTGCCATATACGAAATATAACTTCACTAGGCTGCTTAAATTTATTTTTGCCAATCATTGCGGATATTTCACTTGCGTTTAAAAAAATTTTCATTAATTATTAATATTAAAATATTTTTAAATACTATATTTTTTTTTTTAAGAAAATTTTTTTTTTTATTATTATATTTTATAAAATAAAAAAATGACAGGACATCGTGCAATATTAGGTAATGATCACTTACATTTTAAAGACGGAGATGATAATACAAAAATTAAAATAACAGCAACAACTAATATAATGACATTTTCAGGCTCAGGAGATACCATTATTATTGAAGGTATTGGAACACCAACAGATGATAATCATGCAGCATCAAAATCATATGTAGATAGTGTTGCAGAAGGATTAAATGTTTTGGGTGCTGTAAAAGTTGCAACAACATCTAATTTAAATTATACATATGATAATGATCATGGAACATTAACAAATATAAATAATGGAGCAGTCAGAATAGATGATGATGATAACAGCGGCGACCCATTGGGAGTAGATGATAGAGTACTAGTTAAAAATCAAACAAATTCTGTTCAAAATGGTATTTATAAAGTAACTACCGCAGGGGAAGATGCAAGTGAAGATAATGATGCTGTTGCATTAGTATTAACAAGAAGTGAAGATATGAAAACAGGTGATAGTGCAGCTAGTGATTTTACATTTGTTGAACAAGGAACAGTAAATTTTGATGCTGGATTTGTTTGTACCAGTAATTCAGGTTCTGATACTGTTGGTACAAATGATTTAACATTTACACAATTTAGTGGAGCAGGATCAATTACAGCAGGTACAAATTTATCTAAATCAGGGAATACAATTAATTTAGATGATTCAATTTCACTTTCTGGAACACTTAGTGTAGAAGGAGCAGCTAGCCTTGATTCAACACTCGAAGTAACAGGAGCTTTAAATGCAAATGGAGGTATTAATTGTGATACTGATAAATTTACTGTTTCAGATACAAGTGGTAATGTAACAACAAAAGGAACACTTAGTGTAGAAGGAGCAGCTAGCCTTGATTCAACACTCGAAGTAGCAGGTAATGTTTATGTCGGTACACTTCAGGATGATGTATACCCCTTTACAGTTAATGCATCAAACGGTAATACTGAAGTCAGAGGCACACTAGATTCTAGTGGAGCAACTTCATTAGCAACTAATGGAGGTGTTGTAAATATAGCATCAACTGGTTTAATGACAACAGTAAAAGGCACATTAAATGTAGATGAAGCAGTAACACTTGATTCGACGTTTGCTGTTGAAGGTAATGTGTCTGTTAATACTGATAAATTTACAGTTGCAGCCGCGTCCGGTAATACAGCAGTTGCAGGCACACTTGGTGTAACAAGTGATG
>MDTG01289000.1_pt1 | contig 12272 bp, 11 predicted proteins | sample 811421 | NCBI WGS metagenome assembly MDTG01 (sample SAMN05326645, study PRJNA326480) | marine metagenome | isolation source: seawater | place: Pacific Ocean: South East | collected 2011
ATTCATCATTATGATATTGAATATTTTCAACATCTCCAAATCTAGATGTGACATCAGCACCAGTTATAGAATTAAAATGAAATTCATACTCATTCTTTTGTCCAAGCTCGTCGATAATATTTTTTAACTTATTAGAGACTTCTGCAAAGTTATCTGACATATTATACCTCTGTTCCACCTACAGTGATGTCATCAATTTTTAACGTAGGTTGTCCCACACCTACAGGTACACTTTGTCCTTCTTTTCCGCATGTGCCGACACCGTCATCTAATTTCATATCATTAGCAACCATTGAAACTTTCTTTAAGACATCCGGTCCGTTACCAATAAGAGTCATTCCTTTGATTGGATTTTTAATCTTTCCTGATTCGATTCTATATGCTTCTGATGCAGTAAATACAAATTGTCCACTAGTGATGTCTACTTGACCGCCAGAAAAATTTACGGCATAAATACCATCTTTGACACTATCAATAATCTCTTCAGCATTAGAGTCTCCACCTAACATATATGTATTTGTCATTCTTGGCATCGGTAAATGAGCATAACTCTCTCGTCGGCCATTGCCAGTTGGTTTTACATTCATGAGCTTGGCATTCATTAAATCTTGCATGTATCCTTTTAAAATACCATTTTCAATTAAAATATTTTTAGCTGTGGGAGTTCCCTCATCGTCAATTGATAAAGAACCTCGTCTATCATCAATAGTTCCATCGTCTATGACAGTGCATAATTCTGATGCAACTTTTTCTCCAATTTGATCTGAAAAATTAGATGTTTTTTTTCTATTAAAGTCTCCCTCAAGCCCATGCCCAACGGCTTCGTGTAAAAGCACACCTGGCCAGCCAGAACCGAGAACTACAGTAGTATTTCCTGCTTTACATGGTTGAGATGTAAGGTTTACATCAGCAATCCTAATAGCTTCGTCAGCAAGCTCAAATGGTCTGTTTGTATCAATTAAGTTTTGATAAGAATACCTTCCGCCACCACCTGCGCTACCTCGTTCTAACCTATCGCCTGATTTTAATATGACCATCACATTAAATCGTACAAGTGGTCTATCATCAAAACTATAAGTTCCAAGTGAATTAGCAACAAAAATTGAATCGAAACTCGCGCTCAGGTTGATTATTACTTGCTGTACTCTTTTATCTTTACTTTTAATGTATTTATTCATCTCTTTCAAGAAATCTACCTTCCTATCATCAGTAATAGATGTTATCGGGGAATCTGAAATATAAAGTTTTTTAAAATCTGAATATTCTCTTAATTTTAATGATATAGGAGTGTTTGATCGAACGATTGATTTGGATAATTTTGATGCTTTTAGAATTTCGTCATAATTAAAATTATTGCCATAAGAGAAACCCGTTTTCTCATTACTAATAGATCGTATCCCAAATCCGCTATCAATTTGTTGTGATCCATTTTTAACAATACCATCTTCGCAAGTCCAACTTTCTACAGTAGAGTATTGCATATATAAATCTGCTAGATCAATATTAGATCCTGATGCTTCGGAAACAATACTTTCTATTTTTCCGGCATCAAGGTTGTTTTCTGGAAAGATATATTCTTTGATAATGTTCATTATTTTTCTATTAACTTCATGTGGTCTAAAACAGGAAAGTTTTCTCGTAGTGATTTTAATTTCAGTAAATCTATTTCACTTGTAATAAAGCCTTTACCTTTTTCAATAATATCTAATGTCTTACCCCAGGGGCTTACAATCATTGAATGTCCAAAAGTTTTTTTACCATTGATGTGGTATCCGCCTTGACAAGATGATACAACATAACAGAGATTCTCAATTGCTCTAGCTTTAAGAAGAACCTCCCAATGTTTTTTTCCTGTCTGCTCGGTAAAAGATGCGGGAATAATTATAATTTCAATTTTTTCTTTTTGTTGCAATCTAAATAATTCAGGGAATCTTAAATCATAGCAACATGATATGCCTGCTCTTCCTAGCGGGGTATCGATAGTCTCAATTTTGTCTCCAGGTACAAAATACTTTGATTCATTATAGGATTCCTCTGATTTGGGAAGAGTTACATCAAATAGATGAATTTTATTGTATATTGATATATTTTCTCCTTTATCATTATAAGTTATGGTACTCGCATAAACCCTATCCCCATCAGGTGATTTTATAGGAATCGTTCCACCTACTATCCAGATTTTATATCTACTGGCAAGTTCAGATATACAGTTTTGAATTTGTCCATCCCCAAGTTCTTCTGCATGTTTAATATAATCACTGTCGTTCTCTGGCATTAGTGCAAAGTTTTCTGGTAGAACGACCATTTTTGAATCGGTATCTGCGATCTTTTCAATAAAAGATGTCACATCAAATAAATTTACTTTGATATTTGGTCCTGAATTTAACTGTATAGCTGTGATTTTTCCCATCTGTCTAGGATATATTAATTGATGATAGGTTTAAATGACTGGGTAACTTTAATTTCAGGATCATCCCATGAACCTTTGATAGAATATTCAATACCGGCGAGTTTATTTGTATCAACCCCAAATTCTTTAAGGAGTTTGTCGTAGAAAATAGATGCAGCAGCCCCAATTGGCCCCCCAATTACAGCTCCTGTTACAAGACTCGTTGAGGACAAATCAGGAATAAATATTAAAGTCTGATCATGTGTTCTCTCTACGAGATTAGATTTACCAGAAAGTCTCATTTCACCAAAACTGCCTAAGATTATCATTTTTTTTGTATTAGCAATACCTGAGTTAAGTGTAATTTCAGAGTTCAAATCATCAAAACTAAGACCTTTCGAGAAAAAATCAGAAAAGTCTAATGATAATCTCTTTGGAATGGAAGCGATACTAAATAGACCTAAAACTTGACCAATTGCTTGCGTCCCCTTATCGAGTTCATTTATTTGCCCATCTTTGATATTTAATTCTATTTTTCCATTAGCTAACGCGAAAGAAAAGTCTTCCAACGAACCATCCCACTTGCAATCAACATTTGCATTCATAACCCCACCCTTAATAGTGTTTGGATAACCCAGGCCTTTCAAGGCCTTCCCAAAGTTATCGCTTTTGATATTTGCAGTTATTGCAGTTGTTTGGTTATCACCCAGATACCATTTACCTTTTGAATACATTTCTAAATTTAGATTATTGAAATCAAGTCTAGTAATTTCTATATATTCTGCCTTTGGTGACATTATTAAGTGAACATTATCGAACACAGTATTTGCAGTTTTTACGTGTTTAGACTGAATATCAATCATAGGAAAATAGTCTATTAACCTATCGCTACTAAAGTATGTCATGTCTATGTATTCAAAAGATCCTGAAAATATATTTTCTTCAGATTTGTTAACAGGATACTTAAGAATTCCTCTTGCAGCAGGAGACTTAATTTTAATGTAAGTATTATTCTTTAAATTTTTAAATTCAAATTCATTTTTGTCTAAATTAATTTTCAGAGGAAAAGATTTTTTCGGAAAATGCTGGTAATTAATAACGAAATTTACTTTCTTTGTTTTTTGCTTAGACCATGGTTTTATTACATTTAATGATATGCCTGATAAATCACTAGAGGAATATATAGACATTTCATTTGTATTGTAATTATATGACAAAATTGATTTAAATATAGCTTGACCATCAAATGTCTCTTTATTCGTATTGAAAATATCGTGCATTGTTATAGATTTAATATTTCCAATAGATGTTAGTGTATATTGGTAGGATTTAGGACTAGTATTCGTGTTAATTTTTGAACTTTGTTTTTGATCATTCAGTGATAAATTAAATTTATTGGAACTAACTATATTTGATGATGAAAATATTTCTAAACTTTTTGATGATATATATGTGGACTCTGAAACATTAAAGTAAAAGTCTTTAATCTTGTTAGCTGTAAATATATTACCATCATGAAAATATATGTTACTTTCTATCACAGCATTAGATTTTATATTTTCAAATTTTTTATTATTTACTGAATTGATAATTTTATCTAATGAAGTAGTAATCTTAATTTTCAATGTAGGTAAGGCAGATACTTTGTTGCCAGTGAAAGTTAAATTATGGCCTTGTTTATTTTTGATACTAGAACTACTAAAATAAATTGACTTTCCTTTAGTGCTGTATGATAGAGACCCAGACAATTCCTCAATAGATATATCACCTATAGAAATGTTAGCATTCTTTAAGTATATTCTGCCTGAGTTTAAATTTCCTTGTATATCAGCAGATATATCATTAGCAAAGTATCTTTCTTTATAATTTAAATCTAGTTTTTCTAATGAAAAACTAAAATAATCCAATAGATTTATTCCTGATAGGTGAATCTGTAAGTTATTAATATTGCCTTTGATAAGTTGATCAATTGTTTTAATGTTTTTAATGAATGTCCCTCTGGTCATTAATCTAAGAACATGGTTGTCACTTTTTTTGATAAATATTTTTATAGCATTATTGCTATTCTTATTGATAACAATCTTGTTATTCGTAATTTTCTGGTTCTGAATATTATAATTCATTCTCATTAAGCCTAATGTGCTAGATTTTCCATTATTTAGAAATAGCAAGTCACTGTTTATATTCTGAATTTTCAATATTTGATTATTGAGCCTCAAGTTCAAATTATCAGATGAAATATTACCTACGACTTTCTTAATGGAATTCTTTGTCATTGAAATCCAGATTCTGAGCGACATTCTGTCGGCATATAATTGTTTAATGGATTCTGGCAAAATATTATAGGGAAGTTTGATTGAGTTGGCGCTCAAAAATATTTTACTATTGAGTACTAATTTTTCATATTCACCCTTATATATTAAAGTTATTGGTTCGACGCTTGATTCATGCAAAAACCTAGTATTAATATTAAATGAGTTATTGTTGAAACTAGCAATAAATTTATCTATTTTAAATATCTCAGATTTTTTTGTTACCCTATTTGTAAGTTTAAGGATTGAGTTATTAAAATTTATTAGCGGGATATTACCTGAATCTGTTTTATCTGATTTCTTTAGCAAATCTAGGTTATTAAAAGATATATTTGTATTATCATATTTTAGATTAATTGAAGTATTATAAATGGTGACTCTTTCTATAGAAATCATTCCTGTTGTTAAACTATTAATAATATTAATTTCTAATTCACTAAGCGGTGTATTTAGAAGTGTCTCGTTTTTTTTGCTAAAAAGACTTAAGTTTTTTATTAAAATTTTTGGCTTTATACCTGACCACTTAATATCAATTGACTTGATATTAGACTTTGCATTCAATTTACTATCTAATTGAAGTTCAATATTTTGAATTATTTTATTATCAAATGAAGATACATTTTCAGTAAATACAATTACTATAGAGACTAAGAAAAGTATAATTAAGAATATATTTAAGAATATAGATGTAATATTCCTCATGCTTAAATCATATTTTCATTATTTAAACTTTCATCCCATAATTTCTCAAGAGAATAAAATTCTCTTGTATCTGGATGCATGACATGCACCAAGACATCACCAAAATCAATTAAAATCCATTCTGATTTTGAGTAGCCCTCTATCCCTAGAGGCTTAATCTTTGTTTTTTTTAGTTTCTTGATAATATTATCGGATATTGATTTTACATGTCTTGTAGATCTGCCTGATGCAATAATCATTGTATCTGTGACTGAAGACTTATCTTTTACGTCAAGGGAAATTATATCCTCAGCTTTGAGATCCTCAAGAATTGAGCTTATCTCATCATTTAATATCATCTATATAAACCTCTGTCTTTGATATATTTAATGTTCTCATGGGGGACATACTCATCAATTGGTTGATTTGAATTTATCATCGAACGAATCATTGTTGATGATAAGTTTGATTTTTTTTTCATAGAGAAATGTATTTTTTTAGATTTAGTTTCGTTAAACAAAGAAATATTCTCTTCTTTTAAGTTTATTATATGTTTCATATTATCATATTTAGTCATTTTATCTCTACTAAGTATAATAATATTCACCATATTTAATATATCTTCATATCTGTGCCATTTTATAAATGAATTAAAATTATCCTCGCCTATGAGTAATCTCAAGTTTGCATCTGGATAAGATTTACTAAAGTAATTTATAGTATCAATTGTGTAAGAAACACTATTAGACCGGCATTCAAAATCGTCTACATCAAGAACATCGTGTTTATTTGTTGCATTTTTCAACATCTCTATTCTATCAAGTGCTGATGCTTTAAATATTTTTCCTATAGGAGATTTTCCTGTCGGTACATACACTATTTTTCTTAATCTATAATCATTTATTATGCTTAGTGGTATATTTATGTGAGCATTATGTACAGGATCAAAAGAGCCTAAATATATTCCTATGTTAGACTGTTTAATTTTTAATAACTCCTCTACTATTTACAATATATTTCAAGTTTGTTAAACCCTCTAAACCAACAGGGCCGCGAGCATGAATTTTATCTGTGCTAATACCAATTTCTGCGCCTAGACCATATTCATATCCGTCAGCAAATCTAGTAGAAGTATTTATCATGACAGAGCTTGAATCAACCTCTCTAAGAAATCTCGATTGAGTTATCTTATTTTTGGTGATAATGGAATCTGTATGTCTGCTTCCATATTTTTCTATATGGGAAATAGCTTCATCTAAATTTTTCACTATCTTAACTGAAATTACTGGGCGTAAGTATTCTTCATACCAGTCAGATTCTTTGGCAAGGACAGTTTTATTAAATATACTTTTTGTTTTTCTGCAGCCCCTGATTTCTACTTTATGATCACATAATGACTTGAGTATTTTTTTTATATTAGCTTTTGGAAAACTTTCATGAAAAACTAACGATTCAGCAGCATTGCATACACCATATCTCTGAGTTTTAGAATTAATCGTACACTGCATTGCTGTTTTGAAGTCTGCTTCTTTATCAATATAAACATGACAATTTCCATCTAAATGCTTGATTACCGGAATCTTTGATTCTACAGAAATTTTCTTTATGAGCCCTTTTCCGCCACGAGGTATTATGACATCGATATAATCATCCATCTTAAGTAGTTCACTAACAGCTGATCTGTCAGTTGTTTTTATAATTTGAACTAAGTTAGTCGAAATACTACATTCATTCAGTGAATCTTTTATAACTTTCGATAATATTAAATTGCTATTTATGGCTTCGCTCCCACCTCTAAGGATAATGCTATTAGCTGATTTGAGTGCTAATCCGGCTGCATCAATTGTAACGTTTGGTCTAGATTCATAAATCATAGCTATTACGCCCAAAGGGACTCTCATTTGCTCAACCACTATTCCGCTAGGCTGTTTAGATTTATTGATCTTCTTAAATATAATATCTGGAATAGTTTTAATCTTAACGAGCCCATCAATCATAGATGAAATCCTGTTATCATTAATTAACAATCTATCTATTAGAGAGTTAGATAACTTATTCCTTTTTGCGGCTTCGATATCAATTAAGTTTTTCTTCTTAATTATTTGTCTATTAAGTCTAAGATTCTTTATGATTAAATTTATAATCTTCACTCTGTCTGAATTGGTAAGAGACCTAGCTAGCCTCGAGGCCTCAAGAGAATTTATGCAAACTTTTTTGATATATTTTTTTATTTGTATTTTATTCATATATGAATGTTATTATTCATCATATTTGAAAATAAATCATTAAAACTTACCCAGGAATTTGAATTTTTCGCATTATATTTAGCATTAATATCAATATGAATTATTCTTTTTAATGCTAACAATAGTACTTCGGAATTATACATGCTAGCTGCAGAGTTATACTTACTCATTAGAAAACTTGGGATATAGGGTTTGTTGACTAAGTTTTTTATAGAGTATATTTTTTCTATCTCAGCATTAGACAAAAAAATTATATATGGCAAAGGCGAGGATATACTTTGAAGATAATGACTTACGCTCAAAAATCCTTCTAGGTCCTTTTTTAAGATCATATCTACTAAATCATATTCATGATATTTAGAATTATTGACAAAATTTTTGTTATCTTTATTTTCTATGAAGCTTCTTTGATATATTTCTTGTGATATAGACAAGCTATTATTCATATTCGAGTTAATTATAGTAGTAATAAATTCTTCATCATGATTGATTTCATACCTCTTGCACTTATTTGTTACCCATTGTTTTAATAAGTTTCCTTGAAGCTCATAGAGCTCAACAATACATGCAAATTTACTTATATCTTTATAAAATTTTGTATTCTTAAATGATGATTGTTGTCTATCAATTTTAATAATTATTCTATTAGTGCTATTTTGATCAACTATTGTTAACAAGAACTTCTTAAGTAGCATAGGAATTGAGCTGCAAGATACATTGATTGTAATTAGTTTCTTTTCATCAAACAGAGACTGCTCATAGAAGTTTTTTTGTATGTCATCTGTTTGAGAATCATCATCTACGACATAATTAGTTCGTATATAATTCTGTTTTTTATAAAAACTTACTATGTCATGTTCAACCTCGTTACTGATATTTCTCGGATTACCATGTAGAATAAACAATTGAAGTTGATCATGTATTGATAACTTTTTGAATTTTACATAGTCGATTAACATCAAGTGAATTATACTACATTAGATTAGATGAATAGAAATAAAAAAAATCAATTAGGCTTCATAGGCTTAGGCATTATGGGAAAACCTATGGTTATCAATCTATTAAAAGCTAAAATCGATGTTTATTTTTTCGCAAGAAAGATAGCGGTAATTAGAGAAATAGAGAAACTAGGAGGAGTATTTGTACCTAAAATATCTGATATCCCAGAATATGCAGACATACTCATAACAAATTTACCCAACACACGCGATGTTGAAAAAGTTGTAATAGGTAAAAATGGATTATCAAGCAAAATGAAGAAAAATAGTATCGTTATAGATATGAGTACTATTTCTCCTGAAAGATCAATATACATAAACGACATACTAAAACGTAAGAAATCTTTTTTTCTCGATGCCCCTGTTTCAGGAGGAGAAGATGGTGCAATTTCTGGCAAACTATCAATCATGGTTGGTGGAGATAAGAAAGCTTTTAATCATATAAAGAACATACTATCAATTATAGGTGAGAAAATTACATACATTGGCAAAAGCGGGTCAGGTCAGGTTTGCAAAGCATGCAACCAAATTTTAGTAGCTCAAACAATAAAATCTATCAGTGAGATTTTTACTTTAGCACATAAGGCTAGCATTGACCCCGCTATAATTAGAACAGCTTTATTAGCAGGGTATGCGAAAAGTAAAATCCTTGAGATACATGGAAAGCGAATGATACACTCAGAATATAAGCCTGGCTTTAAGTTATCGTTACACAATAAAGATTTAAAGATAGCCAGGACTCTTACTAAAAATCTCGGTCTATCTTTTCGTAGTCTCAATATGACACAAAGATTAATGGATTTAGCAGAAAAAAACGGTCTATCAGAGTTAGACTCATCAGCAATACATTCTATATTAGAAAAAACTTATAAATAATTATTAAGATTTCTAAGTTATTGTACTATAATGCCGTCATGGAACCTAAATACGAAAAGTTATATAGACGATTAAATGTAACACCTACAAAACAAAGGGTAGATTTGGCTCATTTAATTTTTGCAAAAAAACAGCACTTTACAGCTGCTGATTTGATCGGTATGGCAGATAAAAATAAATTGAATATATCGATGGCAACCATATATAACACACTATCTCTCCTGGAGGACAAAGGAATGCTAAAAACAATAAATATAGATAACGAATTAAAATTTTATGATACTAATTTAGAAGATCATCATCATCTTTATAATACAACTATGAGTACACTAACAGATATAGCTCATGAAAAAGTGGTATTTTCTGAATTACCTGAATTGCCAAAAAATCTTGAAATTGAAAGTACAGAACTTTTGATCAAGGCTCGCAATAAGTAAACCTAAATAGCTGATAAGTCGCATATAAGATTATTCCTTATATATGAATTCAATTTTACTTTTTTATAATATTCTGGATGATCTGTACCGACCTCGATGTCTTGCTTCGACAAAAATCTTGAAATCTGTTCTTGACTAAACTGAAATCGTAAAAAATGAACTGCTGATGTCTTATTATCAGTGCTTCTTTCTAAATCTTCATCAGCATGAGCAAAGATTTTTTCATCTCCAAATGATATCCATATATTATTTTCTATGTTATGTAGTTTGAATAGCATCTTTTTTCGCTCTTCTACATCAGGAAACATAATTAACATAGTTGCTTTAAAGTTATTTCCATCTGGGATTAGTGGATTATAGGCGTCTATCTCTTCTTGGACTTCATTTTCATTAAATATTTTCTCAATTCTTAACATTTCTTGAACTTGATATTTTATAGTTAAAAAATCTTCAAAAATGAGTACGATGTTTTCACCAATGGACAAAGTTCTATTTTTTTTATGAGCTATAACCTCGTTTTTAATCACATCTCTCTGTTTGTCATATTGCTCTAAACTAAGTAAATCTGATTTTTTTAGCTTCATGATGATAAACCATATGCTCTTTTAATTAGAGTAATTGGGTGCTCAGGTGCCTGAAGGTTTCCTAATGAATTCTCAATATGATGTGCAGCTAAAGAACAGTCACTTGTAAAACTATCAAAATTAGTATTTTTGAATGCTTTTGTAATAGGTCTTGCAATTTTAATAGCAATATCATGAGTCTCAGATTTCACTCCATAAGTTCCATCGTGACCAGAGCATTTTTCAATAGCATTAACTGTCGTACCGGGAATTAATTCTAGAATTTTTTTTGTTAACATTCCCATATTTTGAACCCTTTGATGACATGCTACTTGATAGGAAATATCGCCTAACTCATTCTTAAAATTTGTATTTAGTAAGCCTTGAATATTTAGAAAATTGAGGAATTCAAAAGGATCTCTAAAAGAATTCGAAATCTCTACTAAATCTTTATTATCTGGAAAAAGTAGAGGAAGTTCTTGTTTAAACATCAATACACATGAAGGTATAGGTGCCACAATAAAATATCCACCATCAACAAACTTCTTAAACTTGACTATATTTTTAGCCATCATTTTCTCCACAAGCTTAATATCACCTAATTCCAACTTTGGCATACCACAACAATTATCATCATTTATTATTTCTACAGAGATATTGTTATGTTTCAAAACATCATAAAAGTCTTGTATAACATTTGGTTCATTGTAATTGTGATAGCATGTTGTGAATATTGCGACTTTATATTTAGAATGTTTAGCTTTATGAGATAGCTTAAGAGACTTTGCAGTTCTAGAGACAAACATAGGCAATTTGGCTCTTTCGTGAATACCAAAAAGTTTACTAAGAACTTTCCTAAATATTGTAACTTTATTTATTATGTTTATTAAGCTAGATAATATAAATTTTGAAAATATCTTTCCCAAACTATCAGTTGATGTAATAACTTTATCTCTAAGCTTTACTTTATTTTTCGAATGTTTTATTGCTTTGCCGCGCAACATCAAGTGTGGAAAATCTATCTCCCACTCATGTGGTGGTACATATGGGCACTTAGTCATAAAACACAAATCGCACATATAACAGTGATCAATGACAGAATCAAAGTCTTGGTAAGACACACCATCCACTTCAAAAGTCTCAGATTCGTCGATTAGATCAAATAAAGTTGGAAAAGAATTGCAAAGGCTGACACATCTTCTGCAGCCGTGGCAGGCATCTGCTACCCTTCTTAATTCATCCTCGAATCTAGCTTCATTGAGATAATCAGGATTTCTCCAATCTATTTTATGTCTGGTAGGTTTCTGTAGGCCACCCTCAGAGCTCTTTTTGACATTTACAATTCCCATTTTCCCCTGTTACATTCTATGGGCTGCCTTAACTAAGGCATGCCCATGAAAATATATAATTAAGAAATTGACTCTAATGCTTTTGTGAAACGATTAGCATGAGATCTCTCAGCTTTTGCTAGGGTTTCAAACCAATCAGCAATTTCATCATGCCCTTCATCTCTTGCGGTTTTGGCCATCCCTGGGTACATGTCTGTATATTCATGTGTTTCCCCTGCAATAGCAGCTTTGAGATTTTGAATGCTATCTCCAATAGGTTCTCCTGTTGCTGGATCTCCGCACTCCTTTTCTAAATACTCTAGATGCCCATGAGCATGGCCAGTCTCTCCCTCTGCAGTAGAACGAAAAACAGTGGCTATATCGTTTTGTCCCTCTACATCTGCTTTTGCAGCAAAATAAAGGTACCTTCTATTAGCTTGCG
>MDTG01298638.1_pt1 | contig 12272 bp, 14 predicted proteins | sample 811421 | NCBI WGS metagenome assembly MDTG01 (sample SAMN05326645, study PRJNA326480) | marine metagenome | isolation source: seawater | place: Pacific Ocean: South East | collected 2011
CCTTTAACGATATTCAAAGCGATTACTATCAGTTGCCCCAAAGTGATTTAGAAAAAATTAAGCTTGAAGAAGAAAAAGCTAGAGAGGAATTATTAGAAGAAAGTCAAAAACAAGAGGATAAGGATATAGAAAATAATGGAGAGTCGCAGATTAAAGATCCTGTTGAGAAACCATTAGATGAAAAAACAGATGATAAGAACGAAAAAAAGTTTCCATCCAAAAGATATAAAATCCAGGAAGTAATAAAACCGAATCAAGTAATCCTTGTTCAGGTTTTGAAGGATGAAAGAGGTTTGAAAGGAGCTGCTCTTAGTACATTTATCTCTATTGCAGGAAAGTATATAGTTTTAATGCCTAATACCCCTAAAGGAGGAGGAATATCAAGAAAAATTTTTAATCCTGCCGAAAGAAAAAAAATTAGATCTATATTAAATGAAATTAAAATTCCTAAAGAAATGGGAATTATTGTTAGAACTGCAGGGTCTAATAAAACAAAAAATGAAATTGAAAACGATTTAGAAAATTTAATTACAGTTTGGGACTCAATAAAGAATTCAGCAATAAATTCTATTGCTCCATCATTAATTCATCAAGAAAGTGATATTATAAAAAGAAGTATAAGAGATATGTATGATGACGAAACTCAAAATATAATTGTAGAAGGAAATGAAGGTTATCAGAAAGCTAAAAATTATGTGAAACTGATGATGCCTAAAAATTTAAAAAAAGTTAAAAAATATAGAGACAAAACTCCGCTTTTTTTTAAAGAGGAAATTGAAAAAAAACTATTTGAAATATTTGAGTCCCAAGTAAAATTAAAATCTGGCGGATATTTAGTAATTAATCCAACAGAAGCCTTGGTTTCTATAGACGTAAACTCAGGAAAATCAATTAAACAAAAAAATGTAGAAAGTACAGCAGTAGATACAAACTTAGAGGCAGCCGAAGAAATATCAAGACAACTTAAAATTAGAGATTTATCTGGTTTAATAATTATAGATTTTATAGATATGCTCATTTACGGAAATAGAAGACAGGTGGAAAGAAAATTAAAAGAAAAATGTAGACTTGATAGAGCTAGAATTCAGATAGGTAGAATTAGTAATTTTGGTCTTTTAGAAATGTCAAGACAGAGGCTTAGGGAAAGTAATATAAAATGGAAAATAAATTTAAGTAATGAAACTTTTGTTTTAAAAATTTTAAAAATAGTAGAAATTAAATCAATAGAAAATAAGGCTAAAATAGTAGATTTAATAATAAATGAAAAAATAAATAATTTTATAAATGAAAATTTTTTAGATAATTTAAAATATTTTCAGAAAAAAAATAAGATATCTATTAATTGTATTAAAGAAAATAATTTAAATTTAGCGGATTATATAATTGAATTTAAATCAAAAACAAAAAAGACAATTCAAAAAATAGAAAGTATTTCTAACTTAAAAATATCTAAAAAAATAGAACAAATAGAAAAAATTTCTAAAAACAAAAATAAAAATATTAGATTTAAAAAGAAGAAATTTTATAAAAAAAAATTTTATAAAAAAAAAACTAAATAATTCCTGATTTTGGTGAAGAAGCGCCACCTATTATATTTTTTTTAATTCTTCCAGAAAGAAATGATTTTCTTCCTGAAATAACAGCAAGTTTCATTGCTTCTGCCATCACAAAAGGTTTTTTTGCTTTTGCAATTGCAGTATTAATAAGGACTCCATCACAACCTAATTCCATAGCCTCTACAGCGTCTGAAGCTTCTCCAATACCTGCATCTATAATAAGTGGAAGTTTAGTTTGTTTTCTTATTATTCTTATGTTCGTTTTATTTTGAATACCAAGTCCAGATCCTATAGGAGCTGCCAAAGGCATAATTGCAACAGCTCCCGAGTTTTCTAATCTTTTTGCCATCAAGGGATCATCATTGCAATATACCATTACTTTAAATCCTTCTTTTGATAAAATCTCAGTTGATTTAAGAGTTTCAATCATTTCTGGAAATAAGTTTTTTTTATCTCCCAAAACTTCTAATTTCACTAATTTCCATCCTCCAATTTCTCTTGCTAGTCTTAGTGTTCTCAAGGCTTCTGAAGATGTGAAACAACCAGCAGTGTTTGGTAAGTAAGTAATTTTTTTTGGATCTATATAATCCATCAAAATTGGTTTTGATTTATCGGATATATTTACCCTTCTAACTGCCACTGTAACAATTTCAGCGCCAGAAATTTTTATAGCTTTCGCACATTCTTTCATATTTTTGTATTTTCCAGTACCAACAATAAGTCTAGAGTTAAATTTTTTATTTGAAATTATTAGTTGATCATTTTTTTTCATAATTATCCTCCGCCAATAAAATGAACTATTTCGATTTTATCACCATTTTTTAGCAAGGTATTTTTTAATTTTTTTTTATCTAATATCTTTCTATTGATTTCAATTGCAACCTTCTTGATAGGAATTTTTAATGTTAATAGTTGATCATTTACAGATGTATTTGACTTTATAGATAAATTTTTTCCATTAATTTTAATTTTTATTTTATTTTTTTTAATCATGTATTATAAGTTTTAGTGTGAATAATAATATAATTATAATAAATGGTCCAAATCTTAATTTACTAGGTGAAAGAGAACAATCACAATACGGATCAACAACTTTTGAAGATCTAAAAAAAATTTGTGAAAAAAAATCTCTAGAACTTGGATTAAACATGGATTTTAAACAATCTAATGTGGAAGGGGAAATAGTCAATATAATACAGGACTCTAGGAAAAAATATGATGGTATAATAATAAATGCTGCAGCTTTTACTCATACCTCAGTTGCTATAAGAGATGCATTAACCATATTTAAAAAACCAATCATCGAAGTCCATATTTCTAATATTTATAAAAGAGAGGAATTTAGACATAAATCTCTTATAAGTGGCATTGTTGACGGAGGTATCTTTGGTTTGGGAGCTAATGGTTATATTTTGGCCATAAATGCAATGCATGAATTGCTAAATAATGGAAATTGATAAAAAAATAATAATCAAGTTAATAAATCTATTAGAAGATTTAAAAAAATCTTTAAACAAAGAAGATATTAATCTTAAGGATGATGCAGAAATAGAAGTTGAAGAAGAAGATAACTCTGGAATAATTGTTAAAAGCCCAATAGTTGGAACGGCCTATTTAGCTCCAGAACCAGGAGCAAAAAAGTTTATTGAAGTTGGAAAAAAAATAAAAAAAGGTGACACAGTTATGATTGTTGAAGCAATGAAAACAATGAATCATGTGCCTTCTACATCTGAAGGTATAGTTAAAAAAATCTTAGTCGAAGATGGCCAGGCTGTTGAATTTGGTCAAACTCTTGTAATTCTTGAGTAATGTTTAAAAAAATATTAATTGCTAATCGAGGTGAAATCGCAGTTCGAGTTATAAGAGCATGTAAAGAATGGGGAATATCTACAGTTGCAATACATTCTGATGTGGATAAAGAAAGTATGCACGTAAAATTAGCAGATGAAAGTATTTGCGTCGGTTCTCATCAGCCTATTAATAGTTATTTAAATATTCCAGCAATAATGTCTGCAATTGAACTAACGAACGCTGAAGCTGTTCATCCAGGATATGGCTTCTTATCTGAAAATACTGAATTTGCAAAAATATTAGAAGAAAATAAAATTAAATTTATAGGTCCTTCTTCAAAGTTAATCAAAATGATGGGAGATAAAATTCAGGCCAAAAAAATAGCTAAAGAAAATGGATTACCGGTTATTGAAGGATCTGATGGAGGAGTTTCAGATATAAATGAAGCAAAAAAATTATGTAAAAATATAGGTTACCCAGTATTGATTAAAGCGTCAGGTGGTGGCGGTGGAAAAGGGATGAAAATAGTAAATGAAGAAAAAGAATTTGAAAATCTTTTTTTAACAGCAAAAACCGAAGCAAAAAAATATTTTGGAAATGATGAAGTATATATTGAAAAATTTTTTCAAAATCCTAGACACATAGAAGTTCAAGTTTTATCTGGAAAAAATAGAACCGTTCATTTGCATGAAAGAGACTGTTCTGTTCAAAGAAGACATCAAAAATTAATTGAAGAAACTCCAAGTCCAATTTTAACTGATGAAATAAGAAACGATCTATTTAAAAAAACAGTAAATATGGTGAGTAAAATTGGATATGAAGGTGCTGGTACAGTAGAATTTATATATGAAAATAAAAAATTTTATTTTCTTGAAATGAATACTAGGGTTCAAGTTGAACACCCTGTCACAGAGATGGTTACTGGCATTGATATTATTAAGGAACAGATATGGATAGCTTTTACTGGAAATACCGCATTAAAACAATCTGATATTAATCCCCGAGGACATGCAATTGAGTGTAGAATTAATGCTGAAGATGCATCAAAAAATTTTCAGCCTTCTCCAGGTAAAATTACAATGTGTCATCAACCATCGGGATTTAGAACTAGAGTAGATGGTTCAATATATCAAGGTTACAAGGTGACGCCATATTATGATAGCATGATATGTAAACTTATTTGTCATGGAAGAAATAGACAAGAAGCTATACAAAGATTAATGAGATCTTTAGATGAGTTTGTGATTGAAGGAATAACTACAACAATTGATTTACATAAGAAATTATTAAACCATGAAAAGTTTATAAATTCCCAATTTAATGTAAGTTGGTTAGATAAAGAAAAGATACTTTAATTATAACATCGAATAAGCCAAATATCGTAAACAGGATGATCAAAAGGTCTGAGTGAGGGACTAGATGAAAAAGTCCAATCATTAAATACAAAAACTTTATCATTATCTTTAGAAGTTGTATCCTTAACTTGCATGTAAGCTGTAACTTCTGGATTATCATCAAATTCTGAATTGTTACATTTTATAATTTTTAACATTAAATTTTGAAACTTTTTTTCCTTACCTACCTCTAGTTGTAATTTTGTATTTTTTGAACTTACTTTATCTAAGACTTGAATTTCAACATGAGTTCCCTCAGATTTGATTTTCTCTTGTGCAATACTTGGCGAGAAAATAACTAGATTTACAATTAATAAAATTAAATTAATTTTTCCAAGTATTGTATTTTTTTTTAATAGCATTTTTATTTTTTTTGGGATTATAAGCTTTTTCTGTACCAGTTAAGTTTGGCTTGTGTGGTTTTTGCCAATTGTATCTTTCAAATTCATGCAGATTCTCTAATTTATTTTTTGTAAAATGAATCCATGAATACCATTCATTTGGTATTTTAGAGGCATCAATCTCATCGATGTAAATAACCCATCTTTTACCTTTTTTGCTTTCGTAATATTTGTTTCCAAATTCGTCAGTTCCAACTAATTTACCAGATAATAATGTTTCTATTCTAGTCCCCAAAGTCTGGCGATTCCACCAAGTGAAGATTTCTTTAAAAAGTGTCAACATAAATTTTACAAATTATTTTCAATTTTTAATTGAAAAAAATAAATTAGACTAAAAATTTAATTTGTATATAAAATAATTTATCAAGATTCAAAAATAAAATTAAAAAAACATATGGCCAAATATTTAATAGAAACTTTTTACACCTGTAGCTTTAAAATTAATCATTATTTAGACAATATAAGTGAAAAGGAACTAGATAATTTAGAGAAAAGAGATGATGGAAAATTCGAGATTTTAGATATTAAACTAGATAACAGAAAAACAAAAAATTTAGATTCGAAAAAAGAAAAAAATAACCCAAATAAAGATGATTATAAAAATGGCTTAAGCTTCCCAGATGAAAAAATTGTAAACAAAATTTCTTCAACGAAACAAAACCTAATAAAAAAAACTAGCGAAAATATCGAAAAAAGATTTAGTATGCCTGATAGAAGAAAAGGATATATCCAAAAAGCAACTATTGGTGATCACAAAGTATATCTTCATACAGGAGAATATGAAGATGGTAAAATCGGAGAAATATTTATTGATACAAGTAAGGAAGGAGAGCTTGTTAAAGCATTAATGAATAATTTTGCAATAGCTATATCTCTTGGACTACAATATGGAGTACCACTTGATGAATTTGTCAATGCTTACGTGGGTACTAAATTTGAACCATCTGGAAAAGTTCATGGAAATGATAGAATATTAAGTGCAACTTCTATTTTAGATTATATTTTTAGAGAATTAGCTATCTCTTATTTGAATAGAGAAGATTTGGCACATACACCATCAATTGGAAATACTGAAAAAGCTATTGATAAACCAAATGAAGATGTTTCTGAAGATCAAAGTCAGTTTTTGAAACTTGTTAAAGATATCACTAGTAAAGGTTTTGTAAGAAATAATTATAAAAAAAAACTAATTGACCTTTCAGATATAAGAATAAATTTAAAGGGAAAAAAATAAATTATTTTTTTTTTATCTGAAGATTTAATTCCTTTAATTGAGCATCTGACACTTCTGATGGTGCTTTCATCATTAAATCCTGAGCGTTTTGGTTCATTGGAAACATAGTAACTTCCCTTATATTTTTCTCATCAGCAAGGAGCATAACAATCCTGTCAATGCCAGGAGCGATTCCTCCATGGGGTGGAGCGCCATAACTCAATGCTGTAATCATTCCACTAAATTTTTCATTGACTGTTTTTTTATCATAACCTGCAATTTCAAATAATTTATACATTAGTTCGGGTAAATGATTTCTAATAGCTCCTGAAGATAGCTCAACTCCGTTACACACTATATCATATTGATAAGCTAATAAATCTAATGGTTTTGTTAAATCTAGATTTTTAATATTTCCCTGAGGCATTGAAAATGGATTATGGCTAAATTTAATTTTTTTATTTTCTTCATCCATTTCAAACATTGGATAGTCAGTAATCCAACAAAATGCAAAACAGTTTTCATTTATTAAATTAAGTTCTTTTCCTATCTTATTTCTTGCTTCAGACAAAAGTTTTTTAACTTCACTTGATTTACCACAAGAAAGAAAAATGCTATCCCCAATATTTGCAGATGTAACTTTCATTATCTCTTTTAAAGATTCTTCAGAAAAAAATTTTCCTATTGGACCTTTTCCTTCAATTTTTCCATTGTTTTCGAAAGTAAAATAGGCCAATCCATTTGATCCTTGCTCTTTTGCCCACTTATCTAAATTATCAAAAAAACTCCTAGGTTTTTCATTAGTTTTCTTTGTAACTATTGCACGTACAATATTTCCTTTTTTTACTAATTTTTTAAAAATATCAAATTTAACATCATCTCTATCAAATATATTTGTTACATCATAAATTAAAAGTGGATTTCTTAAATCAGGTTTGTCAGAGCCATACTTTAAGAGTGCATCTTTATATTTTATTCTTGGAAACTTTTCATAAATCATTTTTTTTTTTGAAAATTTATTAAATAATTTAACAAAGAGTTTCTCTACAACTTCAAATATATCGTTCTGCTCCACAAAAGACATTTCTATATCTAATTGATAAAATTCTCCTGGACTTCTATCTGCTCTCGCATCCTCATCTCTAAAACAAGGTGCTATCTGAAAATACTTATCAAAACCTGAAACCATCACTAACTGTTTAAATTGTTGTGGTGCTTGTGGAAGAGCATAAAATTTTCCAGGATTAAGCCTACTTGGTACTAAAAAATCTCTTGCTCCTTCAGGACTTGAAGAAGTTAAAATAGGAGTTTGGAATTCTAAAAATCCAAGTTTATGCATTTCTGATCTTATAAAAGAAATAACATTTGATCTTAAAATAATATTTTCATGAATTTTTTTTCTTCTTAAATCTAAAAATCTATATTGAAGTCTTATTTCTTCTGAATATTCTTGATCTGTAAAGACTGGTAGCGGAAGTTCTTTTGTTTTAGATAAAAGTTCATAAGACTCAATTTTAACTTCAATTTCACCTGTTAAAATATCCTTGTTTATTGTTTCTTTGGTTCTTTCAACGACTTTGCCAGTAATTTTAATTACAGACTCTAGTTGTAACTTTTCTAATTCTTTAAAAAAAGAATTATCTTTATCAATTACACATTGAGTAATTCCATAATTATCTCTTAGATCGAGAAATAATAAATTACCATGGTCTCTTTTTTTATTAATCCACCCAGACAGATTAATTGTTTTACTTTTATGAGATTTATTAAGCTCTCCGCATGTATGTGATCTATATTTATTCAAATGTAACCTATATAATTTCTTTTATTATTTTAATATCTATCGGTTTTTTTTTCTTTAAACTTAGTTCATCTATTTTATATATAAACTCAGAAATTTTATTATAAGATCTATCTATTCGTTTCACAATATACTCTATTAACTTTTTTTCTATAACTATTTGTCTATCTGAAAAACTTTTCAAAATTAATGCAAATATTAATTCATCGTCAGGACTATCGATTTTTGCAAAAAGGCAATTTTTTGATCTTGAATTTAAATCATTTAGCTCAAATTTAATTTCATTAATTGGCAATACTGAATTTATAATTAAATACTTATTATCTTGATCAACAAGATTGAATAATGAATATAAAAGTCTCTCATTCATTAAATTGTGAAAATTTTCTAATATAATATTTTCATGCAATTTTAATTCTTTAAACGAATCATCGGATAATTGATTTTCGTCAACTATATGAGCTTGATATTTTTTTTTAAATATTTTTATTAAATGAGTCTTTCCAGAAAATCTTTCACCATAAATATTTAAAATATTTTTTTCCCATTTAGGCCACTTTTCTATTAATTGGAAAGCAAAAAAATTACTTTTACTTACATAAAAATCATCATAATTAAAATTTTGCTTATGATTAAAATTTAATAGTAATTGATTCAATTCGCTCATTTAATTTTCCATATTTTATAGGATGTATCAATTTCGAAACCATCAGATCTAAATTCAGAAAGAAATTTGTCTGGAGTGCTATTGTAAACAATTTTATATACTGTTTTATCACTTGAAAAATTTTGTACATAATAATTTGAAATAAAATCTAATTCTAATATTTTATTTTCAAATTTATTAATTAAATTTAAATTTTTAGAGTCAATTGATAGTAAAAGAGATAGTTTAATAGATGTATTAATTTGGTTTATTTTCTTCCACTGATTTTCATAACTTAATTTAAGATCTTTAATTATTATCTCAGCAGTAGGATCATTTAAATTAATATTTTTGTAAGATTTGTTTAGAATAGATAAATTATCATTTAAATTAACTTTGGATAAAATTCTTATATTTTCATTTTCTTTAAAAATAATTGAAATTATATAATCGTTTAAATTATATTTTGATACAATTTCTTTAAAATCATAATTCTCAATACTATTAATTGTATTTTGTAAGATTTTTATATCTTCAATATCTTCGTTAGGTAGAATATATTCTAATAAAAAATATTTTTCTTTAGTATTATTCCATGATTTATAAAAAATATTTTTACTATATAGTGAAATGTCATTCTTTTCTAAATCTAAAAATATGGGTAGAATAAATGTTTTTTTTACTATTGGAGAAGAAGGATATATATTTTTATTTTCTAGATAATCTAATATTTCTCTTTTTATAAATTGAACTTCAAATTTTGCAAAATATCTATTATCAGCAAATTTTTCATCTACTATTGAAAATGAGTCTACAAAATTTTTAATTGTTTTAATATTTTCTCCTTCTATTTTATTAAGATCTTCTGATAAAATTAGTTTGTTAATAAGTTCAAAAAAGCCCTTATTAAAGGCTTTATCTATTACCTCTAATTTATTAAAATTTAGATCATACGGTTCTACAACTTCAATATTCTCTATTTTATAAGTTTTTGAATAAACTTTATTTGTGGAAAACTGAATTAAAAATATAAGTATATTTAATAAAAAAATATATAAGAAAAATTGTAATAATTTTTTTTTAAATATCATAAATAATATTAATGAAAAAAAGAGATTTAACATATGAAAAAAGTGGTGTTAACATTAAAGCAGCAGATAAATTTGTAAAATTTATATCTTCAATATCAAATAAATCAAAAAAAAGTGGTAAATTTAAGAATATCGGAGGTTTTGGCTCTATATCGAAAATACCTTCAAATTTCAAAAACCCTCATATTGTTGCATCTACAGATGGAGTGGGTACAAAAATAGAGATTGCAAATGAATTAAGAAAATTTGACTCTTTGGGAATAGATCTGGTTGCAATGTGCGTTAATGATTTAATAGTGCAAGGTGCAAAGCCTTTTTTATTTTTAGACTATATTTCAATTGATAAAATCAATTTAAAAAAATTAAAAATAATAATTAAAGGTATAAAAAAAGGATGCAAAATTTCTAATTGTGAACTTGTCGGAGGCGAAACTGCAGAAATGCCAGGCACATATACAAAAGGGAAATTTGATATTGCGGGATTTGCCATAGGTCTAGTTGATCAAAAAAAAATCTTAAATAGTTATAAAATCAAAAAAAACGACATAATTTTAGCAGTACCTTCTAGTGGGTTACATTCAAATGGTTTTTCTTTAGTAAGATATATTCTGAAAAAAAAAAAAATTAATATCAATAAAAATAAATATCTAAAAAAAGAATTAATTAAGCCAACTAAAATTTATGTACCTGAGATATTAAAATTAATAAACAAAAATTTAATAAATTCATGTGCTCATATTACTGGAGGAGGTCTAAGGGATAATATAAAAAGAGTAATACCAAATGGTCTAGCGGCTAGTATAAATTTAAATAATATTAAAATTTTAAAAATTTTTAAATGGCTTAAGAATCAGGGAATAAGTGATGAAGAAATGTTAAAAACTTTTAATTGTGGTGTTGGATTTTGTTTAATAGTTAAACAAAAAAATGTAAAAAAAATAAAAAAATTTTTTTCTACACCTTATAAACCTTACAAAATAGGAAAGATAATAAATAAAAAAAATAAATTAATAATAAATGGCAAAATTAATTGGAAAAAATAGAATTAAAACTGCAGTATTTATTTCTGGAAATGGAAGTAATCTAAAATCATTGATTTTTTTTTCTAAAAAAAAAATATCTCCTATTCAAATATCTTTGGTAATCTCAAATAATAAAAGAGCGAGAGGACTTAATTATGCAAAAAAATATAAAATTAATAAATTTTCTATAATTTATAAAAATAAAAAAAATGCAGAGTTTTTAATGTTAAAAAAATTAAAAAAAAATAATATAAAGTTAATTTTACTTGCTGGTTTTATGAAAATATTGTCAAAAAAATTTATTCTTTCTTTTAAACATCCTATTTTAAATATACACCCATCATTATTGCCAAAATACAAAGGTCTTAATACTCATGAAAGAGTTATAAAAAATAATGAAAAATTTACTGGTTGTACAGTACACATGGTAAACAAAAAGTTAGATTCAGGTAAAATAATTTTGAGAAAAAAAATAAAAATATATAAAAAAGATGATGCAAAAACGCTTGAAAAAAGAGTTTTAAAGCAAGAGCACAAGCTATATCCAAAAGCTATTGGAAAATTCCTATCTAATCTTTAAAGAAAAAATTAATCTCTTTCTTAGAGTTCTCTAAACTATCTGAACCGTGGACCGAATTTTTATCAATGGATATACCATATTTTTTTCTCAAAGTGCCATTTTCTGCGTCTTTTGGGTTTGTTGCTCCCATAAGTTTTCTATTATCCATTACCGCATTTTCCTTTTCTAATATCATAACCACTATAGTGCCTGATGAAAGATATTCACATAAATCATTATAAAAAGGCTTTGTTTGGTGAACTTCATAAAATTTTTCAGCATCAGATTTTTCAATCTTTACTTTTTTTTCTTTTAAAATTTTAAATCCATTTTTTTTAAATTCTTCTTTTATCTCTTCAGAAAGATTTCTTTCAACTGCATCTGGTTTAATTATTGAAAGTGTTTGTTCTAAATTACTCATAATTATCTTCGACAAATTTATTTAATAGCCTAACTCCATAACCGGTAGCTCCGCCAGAATTTAAAGCACCTGCATATTTTGAAAAAGCCATTCCGGCTATATCTAAATGTGCCCAAGGTGTTTTATTTATAACAAATCTTTGTAAAAATTGTGCTGCAGTTGTTGACCCAGCGCCACCAACATAATTTATATTTTGCATATCTGCATTTTTAGAATCCATAAGTTTGTCAAAGTTTTTATGAAGAGGCATTCTCCATAATTTTTCATCAACTCTTTTACCAGCTTCAAGTAATTGATTTGATAGTTTATCATCATTAGAAAAGAGCCCTGCATACTCTGAACCCAAAGAAACTATGATAGCACCAGTTAAAGTTGCC
>MDTG01157673.1_pt1 | contig 12271 bp, 15 predicted proteins | sample 811421 | NCBI WGS metagenome assembly MDTG01 (sample SAMN05326645, study PRJNA326480) | marine metagenome | isolation source: seawater | place: Pacific Ocean: South East | collected 2011
AATCCCTCTCTCGAGTGCTCTACGAGCTTGCTCGTTGTAAATAATTCTTTTAGCCATATTTAGGCAAGCAATTTAATAATAAGTTTTAATAATTTTTTGAAACAAATAAATTAGCCTACTACAGCTAAAATATCCTTTTCTGAAAGTAAGACGTACTCGTCTCCTCCCAATTTAATGTCTGTTCCAGCATATTTACTGTACAAGACTTTATCGCCAATACTCACTTCAGGAGTTTGTCGAGAACCATCGTCATTGAGTTTCCCAGGTCCGACCTGAGCAACTTCTCCTACTTGTGGTTTTTCTTTAGCTGTATCGGGCAAAAGAATGCCTCCAGCAGTTTTTTCCTCAGATGCGGAAACTTTAATAAAAATTCTGTCTCCCAGTGGTTTGACTGTAGAGACTGTAAGTGAAACAGCTGCCATAGATTAATGGAGGGTCATAATTGTGACGCTTTGCGTCGTAAAATTGGAAAGAGTATTACTCAAACCTTATCTTCAACAACATAATAGGCTGAGCAGCAATCTAACCACACTTGAACTGTGCGGGTGGCCGAACCCATTTAACAAATATACCCATGAGGTGGTAATATTTCGCATTATGAGCTGTTCTAAAATCAGCTAATCATCACCAATCAATACAATAATGGTAGCAACTCCTTCAACTTCCACCCAAACAAAGGGCGTAGTCCGTCAAGTAATCGGTCCAGTTTTGGATGTAGAATTTCCAGCTGGTAAATTACCAAAGATCCTTAATGCTTTACGAATTGAAGCAAAAAATCCTGCAGGGCAAGATATAGCGCTCACTGCAGAGGTTCAACAGCTTCTTGGTGACCATAGAGTTAGAGCAGTAGCAATGAGCGGCACTGACGGCCTTGTAAGAGGTATGGAAGCAGTAGATACTGGAGCACCGATATCTGTACCGGTAGGAGAGGCTACACTTGGAAGAATCTTTAATGTTCTAGGTGAACCAGTTGACGAACAAGGGCCTGTAAATACTCAAGATACTGCTCCAATTCACAGATCTGCACCAAAATTAACTGACTTAGAAACAAAACCTAAAGTATTCGAAACTGGAATTAAAGTTATTGATTTGTTAGCTCCATATAGACAAGGGGGTAAAGTCGGATTGTTTGGAGGGGCTGGCGTTGGTAAAACAGTTCTCATACAAGAATTAATTAACAATATAGCTAAAGAACATGGGGGAGTATCCGTTTTTGGGGGTGTTGGAGAAAGAACTAGAGAAGGTAATGATTTATATGAAGAATTTAAAGAATCAGGAGTAATAAATGCTGATGATTTAACTCAATCAAAAGTTGCTTTGTGCTTTGGTCAAATGAATGAGCCACCTGGTGCAAGAATGAGGGTTGGCTTATCAGCATTAACAATGGCAGAACATTTTAGAGATGTAAACAAGCAGGATGTTCTCCTTTTTGTTGATAATATCTTTAGATTTGTTCAAGCCGGCTCAGAAGTTTCAGCTTTACTAGGCAGAATGCCTTCTGCAGTTGGATATCAACCAACTTTAGGCACTGACGTAGGAGAGTTACAAGAAAGGATTACATCAACACTAGAAGGATCAATAACATCCATACAAGCTGTTTATGTACCTGCTGATGACCTAACTGATCCAGCACCTGCAACAACATTTGCACACTTAGATGCTACAACTGTTCTAGCGAGAGCACTTGCTGCCAAGGGAATCTATCCCGCTGTTGATCCACTAGATTCGACAAGCACAATGCTTCAACCTTCAGTAGTCGGAGATGAGCATTATAAAACTGCCCGAGCAGTCCAATCAACATTACAAAGATATAAAGAGCTTCAAGATATAATCGCTATTCTTGGTTTAGATGAACTTTCTGAAGAAGATCGACTCACAGTAGATAGGGCCAGAAAAATTGAAAAGTTTCTATCACAACCCTTCTTTGTTGCAGAAATATTTACTGGAATGTCTGGTAAATATGTCAAGTTAGAGGATACCATTGCTGGTTTCAACATGATCTTATCAGGCGAATTAGATGACTTACCAGAACAAGCCTTTTATCTTGTAGGTAACATTGATGAAGTAAAAGCTAAAGCCGAGAAAATAAGATCAGAAAAATAAATTAATAAATATAAGATTTTAAACTCCCAAAAAATTTAAATTAATGGCAATTACACTTAAGGTTCTAGCTCCAAATCAGAATGTTTACGAAGGAGAAGCTGAAGAGGTTATTCTTCCCAGTACCACTGGTCAAATCGGAGTACTCCCTGGCCATATTTCTTTAGTAACAGCTATTGATATTGGTGTTTTAAGGTTAAGAATGAATTCTCAATGGAAATCAATAGCCTTAATGGGAGGATTTGCAGAAATTGAATCTGATGAGGTTATAGTTTTGGTAAATAATGCTGAAATTGGTTCTGAAATCAATATTCAGAATGCGGAAAAAGACCTAAAAGAAGCAAAATTAGCAATTAGTAAATTTTCAGAGACTGAAAAAAGTCCAGAAAAGATAAAAGCTCTTAACGAGGTTTCAAAAGCTGAGGCAAGGATTCAAGCTGCAAAAAATTAAACTTTACGCAGTTCCGCAGAAGGTAACTTCGGGAAATTTTAACTTTGCCTCTTCTAATTTCTTAGTTTTACCCTCTTCTTGCCAATAATTTATTACTTCGGTAGCCTTATTTAATATTTCCACTCTTTCATTATCTGTAATCCAACCCTTATTCTCAAGTTCGCTTTTTAATTTCTCCCATGCATCGTCTCTTGGCCAAAAATAATAGGCAGTAAGAGGACTTGGTCCACCCCCTACAATTTGGTCAACTGCCAAAGCAACGTTATCAGGTAGCCATAATATTTTAATAATAAATCTTCCTTCATCCGGTTTTGGTGTATAGCCAGTAGGAACTCCATCTTCATCTATAGTAGCTGCAGCTAGTACAGCTGAAGCTCCCATCATTCCTGCATTTGGTGATGTAGTTTTTGTCTTTTGAGGCTCACTTTTTTGCTCTTGCTTTCCTGTTGAATTCTGATTTGCCTTATCTGATGAAGTCATTCATTTTTTTATGTTTAGTTAACAATTTATCAGTTTATGGTGACATTTTGATAAAAATATTCAAAAATTCTTCAATTTTGTATAAGGGTAACAATTAAGAGATGTTTATCTATCATTTGGCACTTGGTAGAATTCATAAATTGTTGCTTCTAATTTATCCCAAAGATCTTTAGGAATATCATTTTCCTCCGCAAACATTCCAAGTTGACTGGCTAAACCTCTTGCCTGAGAGAGTTTTTGACCATCTGCGTCTAATTTATCCATTTTTGAACTTTTTAGTGATATAAAAAAAATAAATCTATTAACTTAATAAGTCAATTATTTAAAATTCTAGATCATGAAGTTCCTTTAAAGCCGCAATACTTAAAATTTCTGGTTCTGTGTCATTTACAAGAACATCATCTTCAATTCTTATTCCAATACCTTTCCATTTTTCATCAATATTAGGTTGTCCCTCTGGCACTGGAATCCTATCACTTATATAAATACCCGGCTCTACAGTAAGAATCATGCCATTTTTTAATGGCATTTCATAATCACCCATTCTATAAGCTCCAACATCATGAACATCCAAACCAAGCCAATGTCCAGTTCTATGCATATAAAGATGCTTATATAAACCATTTTCAATTATCTCTTCAACACTACCTCTGAGTAGACCAATTTCTTTTAATCCCTTCACGATAATTTTTAAGGCCACGCTGTGGACATTACTAGAGTTCGATCCTAATACAGCACTTTTAATAGCATTTTTCTGAGCATCTAAAACAATTTCATAAATAACTTTTTGCTCATTAGAGAATTTCCCACCAATAGGAATTGTTCTCGTTATGTCTCCATTGTAATAATCAATTAATGAGCAACCCGCATCCACAAGCAATAAATCATCTTTATTTAATTCGGCACTATTTGATGTGTAATGCAAAATGCATGCATTATCCCCAGAAGCAACAATAGAGTTATATGCAGGACCTCTTGCTCCTTTTTCCAAAAAGAATCCTTCTATTAGTCCTTGAATCTGTCTTTCATTACTTTTTGATGAAATGGATTCTCTAATTAATTCATGAGCCTCAGCTGAAATTTGAGCAGCCTTTCTGATTCTATTAATTTCAAATTCACTTTTAATCAATCTCATCTCATTAAGGTAAATTTCAGGCGATTTTATAGAATTTGCACCAATCCCTAGTCTTGATCGATTTTCAAGTTGTTTTGTGAATATTTCCAAAACAATTTTCTCAATTCCAGGATTCTTTCCAATTGAGAACACTAGCTCTTCTGAATCTTGAATATAGTTCAAAAGTAATTTTTGGAAATCATTAATTGAATGCGCTTTGTCAGCCTTGAAATCCTTTTCTGCACCCTCAATGCCCCATCGAAAGCCATGCCAAACTTCGCTAATAACATCTTTAGGAGCTACAAATAAAATATATCTTTCCCCCTTTGGCTTATGAGATAAGAAAAGAGCAACTGCATCGGGCTCATCGAAACCAGTTAGATACCAAAAATTACTGTCTTGCCTAAAAGGATACTCGCAATCCGCGTGATGCTTTACTAAGTTAGCACCAGGAATAATAGCTGCTTTACCCGCTAATTTATTCAAGAAAATTTCTCTTCTTTCTTCAAAAACTTTGTAATTAGGTGGTAACATAATTTTTCTGTTGGCGAGTTTTATAAAAAAATGGAAGAATGAATTACAACATATATAAAACTAATCTATTTTAATGGAACCAAGTGTTTACATTCTAATTTTACTGATATTTATTATTTTAGTTGGGTCAGCATGTTGTTCAGGAGTCGAAGCAGCTTTTTTAGCTGTAAATTCAATTAGGATTTTAGAATTAGCATCAAAACAGAAACCTAAAAGTTCAGCAAATCAGCTACTCAAACTTAGGAAACATCTCGGAAGGACTCTAACTGTAATTACAATCACCAATAATGAGTTTAATATAATTGGGAGTTTAGTATTGGGCGTATACGGCGCATTATTAATCAATAGTAGTTTTGGTTTAACGTTATTCTCTATTACTTTTTATGTTTTGGTTGTTTTAGTTGGAGAAGTACTCCCTAAAGCACTAGGAACAAAGTTTTCATTACAAATAGCAATATTTTCTGTTCCCATTTTGAGAATGTTAAATACTTTAATGAGACCTTTTTTAATACTTATAGAACAACTATTTCCTGTCATTACTGCCGAAAATGAAATCTCGACTGATGAAGAAGAGATCAGACAAATGGCAAAAATAGGAAGTCAGAAAGGCGTTATCGAAGCTGATGAAGCAGCAATGATAATTAAAGTTTTTCAATTGAATGATTTAAAAGCCAAAGATTTGATGATCCCCAGAGTATCTGCTCCTTGTCTTGATGGATCATCAAATCTAGATCAAATTTCAAAACTTATAATTTCAGATAATTCTCCTTGGTGGGTTGTCTTAGGCGATAAAGTTGACAAAATACAAGGAGTAGCAAAACGAGATAAATTGCTAACTGAACTTATCAAAGGGAAAAATAAAAAATTAATTTCAGAATTATGTGACCCTGTCGACTACATACCAGAAATGATTAAAGTGGATCAATTATTGACTAGATTTGACAAAGATCACAAAGGAGTGAAAGTAGTAGTTGATGAGTTTGGTGGATTCGTTGGTATTATTGGAGCTGAAGCAGTGCTTTCAGTATTAGCTGGTTGGTGGAAAAAATAAATTATGGATCAAAAAAAATTAGTAGAAATTATTTACTTTTAAAAAATTGGTGGGAAACTATAGATCTAACAAATCATGAAAAAGGTATTTTTAATAAGGAAATCATATCTTTTAATCAACAACTTTTTAGGCTAAAGGAAAAGAAAATAAGAATTGGAATCTATGGTAAGTCAGGCGTAGGAAAGTCCTCTATATTAAATTTATTATTAAACAAAAATGTATTTAAAACAGATATTATTAACGGCTCAACAGAAAAAGTTGAAGTAGAAGAATGGTTACTTAACCATCAAAGCCTGAAAGGTATAGAATTATTAGATTGTCCAGGTTTTGATTTTTGTAATAACAAATTACCCACCGAAACATATGAACAAATTAATAATTCAGAACTTATTTTATTTACCATCTCTGGAGATCTTAATAGAAATGAAGTTATAAAAATTAATTCATTTATAAATAATGGAAAAAAGATCATTATTCTTTTAAATAAAATTGATATCTGGAGCGAAAATGAATTAAAAGAAATTATTAAAAATATAAAATCCAAGCTCCCACAAGAGTTAAAGATTCCGATAATAAAAAATTCAGAAAATAATATTCAAAAATATTTATTAGATACTATTAATAACTATGGAGAAATCTTATTATTATTAAATTCTTTTCAGTTAGCTGACAAACTATTTTTGAAGATTAAAAAACAAAGATTAAAAAAAAGACAAAAGGAAGCTCAGACAATCATTGGTAAATTTGCAACAATAAAGGCTTCTGGAGTTGCGCTGAATCCTCTAATCCTCTTTGACATTGCAGGGAGTTTTGCTTTAGATACTGCATTGATTAGCGAATTAAGTAAGGTTTATGGATTAAGTTTAAAAGGAGAATCGGCTAGAAAAATAATCAGAAAAATCTCTATTAATAATGTATTCCTTGGGTTTACTCAAGTTGGTATCAACACATCTTTTAATTTAATTAGGAAACTTATAATTTTAACGGCACCTTTTTCTAATGGTTTATCGTTATTGCCTTATGGACCAATAGCTATTATTCAGGCTGCAATTGCAGTTCATTCAACCAAAATTATTGGCAAATTAGCCGCCAAAGAAATATATGCAAAAAGCAAAGTCTGTAGTTTAGATCCTTCTTTAATTATTCAAAAAATCGTACTCAAAGAACCCTATATTTTTAATCACATCAATATTTATTTATCTAGAAGGAATTTAAAAACTAATTTCGCCATTTTTCTACCTTGAAATTTAATACACAACAAAGTATCGCATTATTTGGCACTAGTGCCGATCCTCCAACAATTGGTCATAAAAAAATTCTTGAAGAATTATCTAAAATTTATTCTTTTACAATTACTTATGCGAGTAATAATCCCCAGAAAGAACATAAAGAAAATATTACAATTAGAAGCCTTTTATTAAAAACTTTAATTGAGGATTTAGATAATCCTAGAATTGTATTTAATCAAAAAATAAGTAGCCAATGGGCAATAGAGTCTATTCAAAAATGTAAAAAATTCTATGAATTTAATAATTTAGATTTTGTTATTGGTAGTGATTTAATTAATGAAATTTTTTTATGGAAGAATTTCAATAAAATAATTAACGAAGTAAGTTTTTTTATTATCAGAAGAGAAGGCTATCCTATTAATTCAAATACTCTTAATAAATTAAAAACATATAAAGTTAACTTTGTAATTTCAACTTTAAATATTCCGAATATTTCAAGCTCAGAAGTTAGATCAAATTCAAATTATTCTAGTTTACCTAAATCATTAGTCGATATAGTAAAGAAGAATAATTTATATGTATCCACTAAATTAATTTAATGAAATTTTTTCTTGCTCAAATCAATCCAATAGTTGGCGATTTAGAGGGCAATGCAAAAAAAATACTTACTGTTACTGCCCAAGCTCCAAAATCTGTCGATTTAATTCTTACACCAGAGTTATCCTTATGGGGATATCCACCTAGAGATTTACTTCTTCAAAGAAATTTAATTAAAAATCAATATACGATTCTCGACAAGTTATCAAAAGATATAGAGAAAAAATATGGAGATAAAAGTATAACGATTGGGATTGCAGAAACTATCAAGGATTCTTTTTTCCCAAATCTTTATAATTCTATTGCTTTAATTGAGGGTGGCGAATGGAAAATAATTGCTCGCAAAATTATTCTCCCTACCTATGAAGTCTTTGATGAAAAAAGATATTTCAGGTCAGAAGAAAAAGTATCTATTTTAAGAAAGAGAATCCAAAACAAAGATTGGAAAATAGGCATAACTATATGTGAGGATTTATGGGTTAATAACGATATAGAGGGTAGAGGTATACATAAAAAAAATCCTATTTCTGAATTAAAAAACAAAAAGATTGATATCTTATTAAATTTATCTGCTTCGCCGTATACATTCGAAAAGTATGAGCTTAGAAAAAAAATTTCAAGTTTTGCGGCGAAATATCTTCAAGTCCCTTTAATTTACGTTAACCAAGTTGGAGCAAATGATAATTTAATTTTTGATGGTAATAGTTTTGTTGTAAATAAGGATGGATCGAAAGTTAAGGAATTGAAAGCTTTTGAAGAAGATCTTTCTAGTTGGGAAATAAACCAATTAACAAATAAAAAAGATGAACTTAAATATTCTAAGATGTCTTCTGTTTTTGATGCCTTAGTTTTAGGAGTGAGAGATTATGCCAAAAAATGTGGATTTAAAACAGCATTAATTGGATTAAGTGGTGGAATTGATTCAGCCCTTGTCGCGGCAATTGCGACAGCTGCGCTAGGAAATGATAATATTTTTTGCATATCAATGCCTTCAAAATGGAGTTCAGAACACTCAAAAGTTGATGCAAAAGATTTAGCAAATAGACTGAATGTGAATTTTGATACAATCTCAATTGAAAATCTTATGTCTTCTTTTGAGGCCTCTTTTTTGAAGAGCTTAGATTTAAAAGCAGAAGGAATAACTAATCAAAATATTCAATCAAGGATAAGAGGAACCCTACTAATGGCTTTAGCGAATCAACAAAACCATTTATTACTGTCAACCGGTAACAAGTCAGAATTAGCAGTTGGATACTGCACACTATATGGAGATATGAATGGAGGATTATCTGTAATTGGAGACTTATATAAAACTAGTGTTTTTGAATTATGTAACTGGCTAGATAGTAATGATTCAGTAAATCATAGAATAATTCATAAATTAGATGAGAACAATAAGATTATCGGTGATAATATCCGTTCAAAGGCACCTAGCGCTGAACTTGGACCGAATCAATTAGATACTGATTCTCTGCCTCCTTATTCAATATTAGATATTATTCTTAAAGGGATTATTGAGGAAAAAAAAGATTTAAATCTTCTTATAAAGGAAGGTCATAAAAAAGAACTTATTTTAAGAATCATCACACTCCTAAAAAAAGCCGAATTCAAAAGAAAGCAAGCACCCCCTATCCTCAAATTAAGCAGTCAATCTTTAGGAAGTGATTGGAGAGTTCCAATAGCAATATCATATTAATTATTAAAAGATATTTCTTGAATTTTTTTCAAAGGCCGCTTAACTGATTTAAGGTTTATTCCAGTTCTTATTGAGAGAATTATTCCTGCAGCCTCTACATAATTACTTACTTGGATAAGGTATGGATAATCTAAAATATTACTATTTACGTGTAATGTATTTTGATTGTTAACAGCTATGATATTTAAACCTTTTTCAATACAGGCTAAGACTGCTTCTCCTCCAAGCGCACCATTTGGAACAACAATAGATTCAATTTGATTAGGATGTAGGGAAATAAGTTGATTTTGGCTAGGCAACTCAATAAGATTTGGTGCATTGCTTAAACCAATTAGTACAGATGGCAAGAAAGTGTATCCTATTTCTTCCGCAGCAGCTCTAGGATCTAATTTTTTATTTAATTCAATTGGATTTAAAGCTGGGGCATGAGCACAAGGAACTTTTAAAAATTTACTTATCAAGTGACTAATTACAGCCTCTACTCCAGAGATAGGATCAACTCCTCTTCCTTCCCTATAATTAGTTGTTTCTAGAGAATCTAACTCATCAGGAAATTTAGCTACAACAGCTATTGCCGTGATTCCTTTTTTGATTAAACTTTTTCCAGCTTCAAGCAAGGTATCAGGATTATCAATCAAGCCTCCACTAACTTTTGATGAGTTTGAATCAATAACTATTCCTAAAGGTTCTTTAGTTATGACATAGGAGTCAATATTAATGCCTAATGTAGCAACGCAAGCATCTGCCACTTGTAGATGTCTTACTAATATTTCGTGTTCAATGCTTGAATCAAAAATTATTCCTAATTTCTGTTTTTTTACTCGTGAAAGGGCAATCTCTCCTCTCGCAAATCGATCTAAATTATACCCCTCTACATAAAAAATTTTTTCATCTTTTTCAGAGAGAGAGCCACCATTCATTACATTTGGATGAGTGATTAAACATCCGCTTGCAGATGCTAATAATTTTGCAGTAGGTAATGCATCTCCAGCAAAACCACCAATCTCGCATCCAATTCCTGTGGGAATAATAAATATAGTTGGGGATATCTCCATATTAAAAAAGAAATTTCATTTTTATAAAGTTGATTAATTTGCTAAGACTGCATGTATCCTGAGTTTTTTCATTTGGCAATCGTCCGTGGGATTCTGAATATCAATTATTGACCATCTTATGATTTTTCCTTTTTTCATTAGATTATTCATAATATATTTCCTTAAATTTTTAATTTCTAATGAGACTGGCCAATCCAGATATAAATCATACTTAATTAATTTCATTTTTGATACTAACCTAACTGATCATTTTGTAACTTTTCTCCAACTTCATCCTCGATTAAAATATAAAAATCTGATTTCGGATATACCACGCAAAAAAGAATAAAATTTCTGTTCCTAAACTCACTATTTAATACCATGATATTTTCCTAGTCAACTGAACCATGAAGGAATATTGATGGCAAATTTATACATACTCTTGAGAGGTCAATAATAGGCAAATCTGAATCTATTTCATTAAATTTGAAGATTGTAATAACATCTTGTTCTTGAAAAAATGAAAAATATTTCCCATCAAATTGTCTATTGACTTTAATCTCCAACATTATAAATTTTTTACTAAACTGCTGAGCCTCCAACAACTTCTAAAATCTCTTGAGTGATAGCCGCTTGTCTTGCTTTGTTATAAGTTAGATTTAAGGTACTTGCTAATTCTTTAGCATTGTCACTCGCATTATTCATGGCAGTCATCCTGCAAGCCAATTCTGAAGCAGCAGACTCTTGAAGTGCTCTAAGAATCTGATTCTGTAAGTACAAAGGTAATAAAGAATCTAATAATTGATCAGGACTTTGTTCAAAGACAATATCAGAAGGTAATTTTTCTGAATTATTCTTTTCAATATTAGATTTTTCAACGAGTAACTTACTATTTTTTGTAGTTAATCTAAAAATTTCATCATTTTCCTCCGCAATTCCTTGGGGGTCTAATGGCAACAATGTTTGTACAACTGGAGCACAACTTACGAGAGTGATAAATTTGGTATAGATAATCTCTACCCTATCTGAGCTTTCAGATATGAATTCAGCCAAAACTTCATTAGTTATTCCTTCAGAATCTATTACTGTTGGTACTTGTTCTAACTCTTTGAATGTACTTTTAATTACGTATTTATCCTTTCTATTTTGAAAGTAACCTATAGCCTTTTTACCAACTAAAATCAAATTCGGTTCAAAACCTTGTTTGATCAATTCTCCGTATCTATTTTCTACTTTCTTAATTATGTTGGTATTATATCCACCACATAAACCCCGATCGGCAGTTATGCATACTAGAGAAATTGTTTTTACATCTCTTTTTGATAAGAGCGGAGAGTCTACAGCTTCAAACTGAACCCTAGATTGTATATTTTCTAGGACACGGGCAAGTTTATCAGCAAAAGGTCTACTTTTCAGTACTTGATCTTGAGCCCTCCTAACCTTTGCAGCCGCAACTAATCTCATGGCTTCTGTTATTTTTCTAGTATTTTTAACAGAAACAATTCGATCTCTAATTTCTTTAAGATTGGCCATAATATCTCCTAAAAATAAATTTAAACTGTAGAAAGCATTGAGGATTTAACTTCTTTTATTACCTCTTTTAGCGTTGTTTCTAAGCCTTCATTAAGTTTCTTCTCTTTAAGAATCTCTTCGATAAATTCTGATTTATTTAACTTAAGGTATTCTCTTAATTCAGCGGCAAATTTGGTTACATCTTCAACAGGTACTTCATCAATAAGCCCCTTAACACCTGCATATACAACAGCAACTTGTTCAGCAAGATTTAAAGGTGAAAATTGAGCTTGTTTAAGCAATTCTCTTAATCTTTTACCTCTTTCAAGTTGTTGTTGAGTAGCCTCGTCAAGGTCAGAAGCGAATTGAGAAAATGCTGCTAACTCATCAAATTGAGCTAATTCTAATTTAAGTGTTCCAGCAATCTTCTTAATTGCTTTTGTTTGTGCAGCTCCTCCAACTCTACTAACTGA
>MDTG01176152.1_pt1 | contig 12271 bp, 13 predicted proteins | sample 811421 | NCBI WGS metagenome assembly MDTG01 (sample SAMN05326645, study PRJNA326480) | marine metagenome | isolation source: seawater | place: Pacific Ocean: South East | collected 2011
GCCCGTGCGTACTCGTCCCGGGCGGCCGCCCGAACTGCATCGCCGCCGGCGGTGATCGCGACCGTCATCCGCTCGGCCGCCGCCGCCTGCGCGTCCATGTCGGCGGCTTCGTCGCCCGCCTTCAGGATTGCGGCCCGCTGGGCCGCCTGCTTGGCCAGCTTGATCTCCTCGCCCGCCTGCCGGCTGGTCAGGGCGATGGACCGCTCTCGCAGCGACTGCTGGACCTGTTCGACCGCGACGGCTTCGGCTCGGGCCGCCGCCCCCTGGCCGATGGTCTTGATCTCCGCGTCCAAGGCCTTGAGCCGGTCCTGCCCGGCCTTGAGTGCGCCGGCGTCCTCGATCGCGGATGCCGCATCGATCGCGGCCAGGGCCCGCTCATGCTCGGCGCGCGCGATGTCGCTGGTCAGCGAGATATCCCGGGCCTTCAGGTCGGCGTTGACGCGGGCCAGGGCCAGGGCCCGCTCGCGCTCGCGGGTGCTGGCGCCGGCCAGCGCCAGCTCTTGCCGGGCAAGATCCAGATCCTGGGCCGTCTGCCGGCCGCGGCGGGCCTCGTCGCCGGCGCGTTCAGCGTCGGACTGGGCCAACAGCGTCTCGTAGATCTGCTGTTCGGTCCGGTCGACCTGGCCCAGCGCCTCGACCCGCGCCCGCGCTCGCAGGTCAGCTTCACGTTCGGCAGCCGCCGACACTTTTGCGGCCGCTGCGACCTCTTTCGCGCCCCGAAGCTCAGCCTGGATCTGGCGTTGCCGCTGATCCGAGGCGAGGCCGGCCTCTGCATCCTTCGAGGCCTTGGCCAGATTGGTCAAGACCTCCTCGGCCGTCTTGCCCGCAATCCCGATCGCGCGCGCCTGCTCGACCACATAGGCCAGCTGCGCCTGCGCCCCCTGCGTCCTGTCCTTGGCGGCATCGGCGAGCAGGTCGCGCGCCTGCTGAGCGGCCTGTACCTCACGCAGGGCGGTCTCGCCCCCCGAACCGAACGCGGTCCTCTGCGCCTGCAGATCTCTCGTTTTGGTGAGCAATTCGCCGAGCGGCTTGACCGCACTGGCGGTCACGTCCGCCAGGGACGTGATCTCGCGCCGCAGACCGCCGGTCCACCGGGCCGCCCCGCCGACTTCGCCGACATAGTCGCCGATGGTCGCGCGCAACAGGCTCAGCTGCTGCCGTGCGACCTTGGCGGCTTCGCCGAGCTCGCGAGCCTGATCCAGGCCGACCACCCGGAGCGCGACACCACCAATACCCCACTGAGCCCCGGTCCGGTCCGCCAGCGCCTGAGCCGCCGTGGCCCGCGCTTCCGCGAGTGCCGCCTCGGCCTCGGCCGCCGCCCGCAGGTTGTCCTGTTCGGTTTTGATCTGCTCGGCGCGGGCCTTGCCCGTCTCGGTCAGCTCGCGGAGGGCCTTGTCGGCCGCCGTGATCCGGTCGGTCCAGGCCTCTGTGGCCTTGTCGGCATCGGTGGTCCGGGTTGCCAGATAGCCGACGCCCAGCGTCAGAGCCGTGATCGACAGCCCCCAGCCGCCGCCGACCGCGTTCAGGGCGGCCATGGCGGTCGTGGCTGCACGGGCGCGGAGAGTGGTGGCCTGGAGGGCCGTCGCGAGCGCGGTCTGCGCCGTCCGCACTCGGTCGGTGGCGGCCGCATGGGCGGCTTCCGCGGCCGCGACATTGGCCGCCGCCTCCACCACGCGCGTCTGCCAGGACGCGGCCCCCTTGGTCGCGGTGGCCATGGCCTCGGCATGGGCCAGCTCCGCCTTGGCCGCACCAAGCGTCAGCTCGGTACCGTGAGCCTGAGCCTTGGCCAGCGTCAGGGTGTGACGGGCCCGGGCCTGCATCTCCGCGCTGCTGCCCAGCCCGATGGCGGTGCCGTCCTGAACGGCCTGCCACATGGCCTTGGTTCCGGCGGCGGCGACCGATGTGGCCGCGGCCAGCGGGCCCAGCGCCCGGCCGATCAGCGTAGCCGTGACCACGGCGCCCAGCACCCCGACCACGGTCGCGGCGCCGTCAAGATTGTCGGCCAGGCCCATGATCGCCTGGGCCACATCGGCGGAAGCGCCGGAGGCCTGATCCGCCTGACCGATCCACTGCAAGGCGGCGTTGTTCAGGACCGTGAAGGCGCCCGATATCGTGGGCTTCATCCGGGCAAATTCGGCCTCGATCTTCGGGGCTTCCTTCAGGATCGCCTCGAAGATTGCCTTTGACGTCAGCTTGCCCTCTGAGCCGAGCGCCTTGAGTTCAGCGACGCCCACGCCGAGACCATCGGCGATGGCCTGCGCCAGCCTGGGTGCTTGCTCAAGTATCGAGTTGAGCTCTTCGCCCATCACAGCGCCGGCGGACAGCCCCTGGCCGAGCTGGATGATCGCCTGCTGATAAGACTCGGCCGATGCACCGCTGACCACGAAAGCTTGACCGATCGCGGTGGTGCTGAGGAGCAGCTGCTTATACGAGGCGCCGAGTGTCTGCGCCTGCCGGGACAGCGTGGCGAACAGGTTCGCGGCGCCGACAAATTCGGAGCGCGTATCCTGCGCGGTCCGGAAGAGGTCCGCCTGCGCCCGCGCCAGCTCTGCGGAGCCCTGTGTCACCAGGGACAGCCGGCTCGAAACCGAGGTCCAGCTGTCGGCATAGGCCGCGACTTTACGGGTCACGAGCGCGGCTCCGGCCACCGACGCCAGCCCGATCAAATGTCCCCGCGCCGCGCCCAGAACGGCGGTGACCGCACCGGTGACCGCGTGGAGCCCCTGCGCCTGCCGTGCCTGATCGGCCAGCGACCGGGCTGCGCTGCCGGCGCTGCGGGCCAGGTTGTCGTTGCTGCCGCGCAGATTGGCGGTGGCGGCTGCGGCCCGGTCCGACGCACCGGCCAGCACCAGCCGGGCCTTGGCCCCCTGCACCAGTGCCGCGGTCGTGGCCTGCTGCGCGGCGGCTTCGCGCGCCGCCGAAACGGTCAGAACCTGCGCCTCGGCCGCCAGCGACCGCGCCGCCCGCGTCACGCCATAGATCGCCTCGGCTGTGGTGGTGTAGGTGCTGCCGGCGCTTTCCGCCGCGGCCTGCGCACGGGCCAGGGCCGCGGCATTGGCATCCAGCGCAGCCGACGCGCCCTTGAGCGCGCTGGCGATCGCGCGCTGTTGACGGGACATGGACTGCCCGCCCGTATCGCCGCCGGCTTCATCCGCCGCCGCCGGTGCACCTACCGGGCGGCGCGCGGCCAGCCCGGCCGCCCTGATCTGCGCGGTCAGGTCGGCATAGCCTGCCGCGGCCGCGGCGGCGGACTGGGCACTGGTGACGAGCTGCGCTGCCTGGTCCCGCAGGGCGATGGTCGTGGCCGCGGCGGCTGCGGCCAACGCCCGCTGCTGGCGGGCATCGGTCATGCGATCGCCGCCCGCGCGGGCGGCAGTCGCACGGGCCGCGGATGTCGCCGCCTGCTGTTCCGCGGCCGCGAGATCCAGCTGAGATCGCGCAGCCGCCTTGGCCGCTGTCGCCGCGGCCTGAACCGCCTTGGCGCTGGTGTCGGCCTGGGCGCCCTGACGCGCCATCTGCTGCCCGGCCGCCGCCGCACTCTGGCCCAGCTGTGTCAGATCCGTGCGCGCTTCGGTCGCCGCGCGGGTGAGGTCCCGCGCATCGCCGGTGAACCGCGCTCGGACGACATACTCAGTGGCCACGGGCGGCCTCCCTTTGACGGGCAATCTCGAGGACCACGGCCTCGCAGGCAGCGATGTCGTCGATCAGCTGCTCGTCCCAGGGGACGAGCAGCCCCTCGGCGATCCGGGCGACGGCGTCATAGTCGAGACCGACGATCGCGCCGTGGAGCCCGGCATACCGCCACTGGGTCTGCGCCCGGCTCCAGACCCTCCAGGCCGGGACGTTGCCCTCCCAGAGCACGATCTCGGCCGAGCGATCGGCGACCCGGGCGAGATAGGCGCTGAGGTCGATCCCGAGGGCGGCGGCATCGGCGGCCATCTCGTCGAGATCCCGCCGGGTGGGAGCCGTCCGCGCCTCGGATATGGCGCGGACGGCCTCTGTCAGTTTTTTCGTTTCGCGCCGGCGATCGCCTCGAAGTAGGTGCGAATGACCGCGTTGCGCAGCGGGATGACGGACATGATGTACTCACGCGCCTCATCGCTGTAGTCCAGCGGCTTGCCGGTTTCCTCATCCATGATCTGTTCCCAGCCCACCCACGCGCGCCGAAGGACGGCCTTGTCGGCTGCGCCGCTCCAGATCTGGTCAGGGTTCGGCTCACGGTGCACGGACGCCAGCGCGTCCATCTCCGTGTCAGGCAACATATCGAACACAGCGATGAAGCTGCGCGGGCCGTCCGGCATCAGGAAGTCGACAGTTGCCTTGAAGCGCATCTGCTTCGAAGTGGTGATCTTAAGCATCGGGTGTCCTTTACGCGGCAGCGAAGGTGATCGACAGCGCCGCCTCGGTGGCGTCGCGCTCGCAGATCAGCGGGATCTGCATGCCCGCCACGTCAGACGGAAGCGAAACCCAGGTGACCTTGCCCACGCGTGCGCGCGGGCTCGTGATGGCAAACCGCAGCGGGCCGGTGCCGTGCGACATCACGAATGGCACCTTGGTGCTCGCCGACGTCGCCGCCGATGCCACCCAGTTGTTGGTGCTGATATCCGCCTCGGCTGTGATGGTGATCGTGCTGGTGTCGTCGGCCAGACACCGGACCTGAGCTCGCCCTGACGTCTCGTAGTACTGTGCGGCGGATCCCGAAGATATGGTTGCCTGCGTCATCTGGAGGCCCGCGCCGCCCAGGACGCAGTCGGTAGAGGTCGCCGACGTCGTCTCGGGCTCCGGGTAATCAAGGCCGCCCGGGATGACGCCCGGGGGTGCTTCCAACGTCGGGGCTTCGAAGAGCCCGAGCATGCTGAAAGTGATCGTCGGCACCGCCGGCACGGAGATGTCGATGTTCCAGGTGCCGCGACACCCGCGGACCGTCTGTGTGATCCCGTCGATGAGGATCTTGATGGTGCAGCTCTCCGTACCCGTGCGGATACGCGTATAGGTGCAGCTCTCGTCCGCGACGATGGTCTCGGCCATCTGACACGACCGGAGCAGGGGTGCATAATGCGGCGGCACCCCCAGCGTGCCCGAACCCACCAGCCCGACCTTGATCGACAGCGTGACGTGCTTGCCGACCAGATAGGTCAGCGTCCGGCTGGCCGGGCCGTGATCCAGCACGCGCTGGACCTCCGTGCCTTCGATGGGGGTGATGGTAACCTCCTCGCCGAGGATCACGTTGGTGGCGACAGACGGAGCGCTGGACGCTCCGTAGGTGGTCTCAAGCTTGGCGAGCAGCAATTTGTTGCGCCATGAATGCGCCTCAGCCATCAGCTGGCCTCCTTATTCACAGACTCCGCCCGCCGCCGGCGCGGCTCCGCCGCGTCCTCCCGCGGCATCAGCGCGCCGCTGACCGGGTCGCGGACATAGGTGATGCTGCCGCCGGTCATCGGCACGGGCGGCGCGGGCGAACTGGCCGCGGTCTTGGCCATGGGATCCTCCGTCAAACGGTGAGATAACGAGTGGTCCGCCAGGTCTGCAGATACACACTAACGGTGCCTGACAGCGTGCCACCGTCAGAGGCAAAAAGGTTCATCGGCTCGCTCTGGGGTGTCGGCTGCCACCCTGCGAGGGCGGCTTCGAGGTCCGCCTTGTAGTGCGCAAAGCGCTGCGCCCTCGCTGCACCCCGCACATCGTCCGCGATACGCACGATGATCGCGGTCACGATATCGACCCTGACCAGCTGGCGGTGCACCCCGCTGGTACGGGACATTTCCGCCGTTTCCGGGCCCGGTGCGATGAAGAGCGTGCCGCTCGGGCTCTGCACCGCCTTGGTGATGGCCTCGATAGACTCAACCACCTCAATGCTTGAGAAAGTCGACGTCGCCCCAGTCAGCCGCGCGTAGACGAGGTCGATCACCGCAGCCACCCCTCAGGCGAGAACCTGGGCCGTCGCGGGTGCGCGGCCATGACCGTGCCCCCGCCGGCCTGCGCAGGCTGCGACCCGTCAGCGATCGGCAGCGTGACCTTGCCGGCGGCGAGGTCGCGGAGGTCGCGCATCGCGTCCTCGTAGTCGACCCTGGGGCGGCTCTCCTTATCCAGGTCATACCGGTGCAGACTGTACCGGGCGATCGCCACGGCCCAGGTGCGCACCAGCGCCGGCACCTCTGCCAGAGGCAGCGCGTAGCGGCCCGCGACATAACCGTTGATGATGCTGTCCGCCCGCGTCAGCGCAGCTTCGACGGCCTCCGGATCCGGCGCGCCGGACCCGTCGCGGTCGGCGATCTGGTTGATCTCCTCCTGCCCGGCCGCAAGCACGAGATCGTCGAGGGTGGCGTAGTGAGGCATGGGTCAGCTCATCAGGCCTTGGTGCGGGGGCGCTTCGGCGCGGGATCCTCGTCCCGGCTGACACCGGGATCCGGATCGGGCTCGGTGGGCGGCTGCGCGGGCGGGGCGGCCCGCGCCTCGGCGAGCTGGCGCTTGAGGTCGGCGACCTCTGCCTCGAGCTCGCGGAGCCGCGCACGGTCCTGCCCTTCGCGGACGATGTCGGCGACGGCGACACCTCCGATGAGGCGGTCACGCACCAGCCCGTCGCGCCGCAGCTGCGCCGCCAGGCCGGGCGAGACGTCGACCGTGTCGCCCTCGCGATACCGCTGCCCGCCGATCTTGGCGGGCGCTGTCAGGGTGATGGTCACGAGTTCCATGCCACGTTCCCCCCGGACTGGCGGCACGCCAGCTCGTATCCGAGCAGCGGCCAGATCTTGTCGACCGCGGCCTTGCGTGCAAGGCGCCGGCCGAGATCGCTGTCGAACAGGGCCGGGCTGACGCAGGCCGATTTGCCCGTGACGACCCATCCGTTGTGGAGGGTCAGGACACAGACCGTCACCCGATCGAGCGATGCGGGGTAGGTCACCCGGCGATCGGGCGCCGCCCCCGAAACCGCGTCTCCGAGCGTAAAGAAATGCTCGCTGACGATCGCGGCGTCGACGTCGGCGGCAGTGACACGCGGCGCCTGATCGGCACCATCAGGATGGGAGGTCATGCGGCCGGCGCTCCCGCGTTCTGGATGAGGAAGCCGCCCTCGGCTCCAACGATGTAGGGCCGACGTTCGACGGTCATCGGGTACATCCACGACTTCCGATTATCGTGGTAGTAAGGCGTTTCGACGGCCGGGTACCCCTCGAGCTCGTAGGTGTAGCCATAGGCCGGTTCACCCATGTCCTGCTGATCCTCGGGCACGTCGGGGACATAGGCCAGGATCGCGTCATCACCCCAGACCGGGACAGCCGGGTCGGTGTCCAGGGCCCCTTCCGGCAGGTAGACCGCGCCGCCGAGGACCACCGGCACCCCGAAATAGCTCGACAGCATCGTGGCCGTCAGCAGGCCGGGGGTCGAATACGTGAACCTGCTCTGGATGCCAGGATGCTTTTGCAGTGCCTTCAGGCTGGTGGGCCCCACGATGAGCACATTGCCTTCGACGCCGATCGATCGGCTGATCGCAGCCTGCCCGGCCAGAATATCGTCGAGCGGATCGCTGTCGGGACTGGTCCATCGATCGCTGCCGGTGAGCGCCACCCGGTTGTTCGTTCCGTAGGTCGCAGTCGACCGCGCCATCGTGGCGACCTGGATCTCGAGCCCCAGATCCAGGCGCTTCATGACCCGCCCGGTGTTGGTGAGGGCTCGGGCGAGAGACGGCTGCTGGCGCTGCGCTTCCTGGAGATGCTCTCGGGGCACCACGATCTCCACGGAATCCTGGTCGAGAGCGACGGTATCGGATGCGTACCCGAGCTGCAGCCGAAGGGTCGGCCCGCCCGGTGAGCGACGCGCCGAGATGGCCCGAAAATCGCTCTTGTCATACTTGATCACCTTGTCCGACCGCGACGGGACGGGCACGCGGGGACACAGCGCAGACGCGACATAGGCCGGGTTGCGGTAGCCGCGAGCATGGGTGGAGAGCACGGGGTCGACAACCCCCGCCGTTCGCACATTGATACCGGTCATGCCGGGCACTCCTTATAGATCTGGCCCGAGTCAGCGGGGCATGAACAACACTCGCACGCCCGCGCCGTCAGCGGCGGACGTGAGCGCGAAGCCGAGAACATTCGCAGGGTCGGCACCTGCCGCCTTCACCCCGCCGGACACGGCCGACACGACCCGATTGCCCGCAGACACGACACCGGATGCGGTGAGCGTGGCGAGCCCGAGACCCATCGTCGTGACCGACATCCCCACCTCGGTAGCCGGGTGCATCGCGATACCGGCCACCGGCGCGTCGTCGGCGAGCACCTGCACGCCCGCGAAGGACACCAGAGCGCCGTCATCGAACAGGCCCGCGGCCGTGACCGGGAAAGACAGGACGTCATAGTAGAGCTGCATCATGATGCGACCTCACGAGACTGCCATGACGGCGTCCACGTAGGACGTGCCGGGATGCTGACGCTGATAGGCGAGCGCCTGGTTGTGCAGATCCAGACGATTTCGATCCACCTCACGCCCGGACGGCGCCGCGAACGAAACCCCGCCGCCATCCCCCTCAGCCGGCGGCATCCGATAGCTGCCGTAGGAGACCACCGGCGGCTGCGCCTCCAGGATCCGACGCAGGGCATCGGCCGCCGCGATCGCCGGCTCCCCCGCCGCGAAGGAAACGGTGGACGTGCCGGCGTCAGGGCCCGACAGCGCCGTCAGAAGCGCGACGACCCCATCCCGGGAGGCGGGGATCAGGCGGCCCTCGGTGACCAGCCGCTCCGCGAAGCTGGTCGCGCGCTCGGCCGCGAGTGCCGCCTGTGCCTGGGCGAGTGCGGCCTCGCGGCGCGCGAGATCGGCCGCATCCGGCGACGGGGCCGGGGCGGGCGTGGGCGTGGGCGTGGTGGTCACGGGATTGTCCTCCGTGGGTGTCGGTGTCGGATCGGGAGGGGAGACTGCGAAGCCCGGCGTGGCCGGCGTGGCCGGCTGGCTGTCGATGTCGGACAGCCACTGGATCTCGTAGCCCGGGAGCACGCGGTCCGCCGTATCAAGGCCGAACTGCTCGATCATCCAGTCGCGCAGGCGGCGGACGATGCTGGCGGTCGCCGCCGCACTCCCATCGCCGAACGAGGCGAGGTCACCCTCGATCGTCGTCGCCTCCGAGCTCGGCAGGGCGAATTCGACGAGGCGTAGGCCCGTCACTGCGGGTGACGCGCCGCCCAGAAATCCCACATGGCGCGGGTACCAGGTTCCTGGCCGGGGATTGGCTGGGTGGTCGGGGTCGAACATCGACAGGCTGACCCGCCGATAGGTCTTGGCGGCCACCGCCTCAGCCAGCTCGGGCTGCACGTCCTCAAGGGTCGCGCGCAGCCGATCGGCCTGAGCGTCATAGGCGAACGACCGCACCCATGCCAGCGCCGGCGCCGTGTGATCCGGGTGACCGACCACGGCCGGCGCCGGTGCGGTCGCGGGGTCATAGGCATCCGCGATCGCCCGCAGCTGGGCCGGCGTGTACGTGATCCGGCGGCCCTCCATCGATGTGAAGGTGCCAGACCTGAAAACCTCGATCGTGGGCGTTTGCTTGATGCCGGTCATCGGGTGTCCGCCTGTTGACTACAGGCGGATCGTGCCCCATCGGCAGCAGGTATTCCCCCGGACGGCAGGTCCGGGGGGGGTAAGAAGGGGATCAGCGGGCCTCGACGCCCGACCGCGCGATTGATCGCGCCTGCCGCCGTTCTAACGGCGGCTTAACGGGGCGGCTCCGGAGATCCGGTCCATCCGCCCCCTCTTCACCGGCCTGCGCCCCAGCGGGCGCCAGGGCCGGTCACTCCAGGCCGAGCCAGTCGGCGGCCAGATCCCCGATCTCCTCCTCATCCGGCGGCTCGATAAACGGCCGCGCGGGCAGGTGGATCGTATAGCCGGGGATCTGCACCTCGATCTCCCGGTCGGCCCCCTCCCGCCGTGCGAAGAGCCGACCGGCGGCTGCCGAGCGGTAGATGCGCCCGGTGCGGGCCGGCATCTGGATGTCGGCCCCAAGCTGATGCGCCCTACCATACGGCAGCGGCGTGCCCCACTCCACCGCAGACGCATCGGCGCGATAGGAGATGGATCCTGCGAGGCTCGTCTGCTTCGCCTTGGCGTTCGAGCGCAATATCGTGATGGGGGTCTGACCGGCCGCTGTGCGCCGGCGGATCGTCGCGGCTTTAAGCCGTTGCCAGGGCCCGGCGGAGCTTCCCTGCCGGCGAAAGTTGTCCTGGGTCTGCTGCACGGCCGCCTCACCGACTGCCGCGTAGAAGGGGCGCCGGTCGGCCATGCGCCGGATCAGCTCCGAGATCTCCGCCGTGGCGAGCCGATCGTCATAGTCAATAATCGCCATCTCGACATCCCTCGCTATCGTGCTTAGATATCAGGTGCCGGGAGGACGAGGCTGGTGATCAGCCCTGGTAGGCCCTCGGCAGGCCGGTCGGATCACCCCGACCGGCCGTTTCGTTTCCAGAGCAGGATGCCGCCCCGGCGTTTGTCGAGCGCACGCAGATCCGGCCGCCCCTTCTTGCCAGTGGTCGGGAATGCCGTGACCGGCTCCCACCACTTCCGACCCACTTCCATGACCACGACGGTGGCGTTTGTGCCGTCCGTCCGCACATAGCGGCGATCCATCACGAGGTCATATGCCGTTGGGTTGGCTGCGTTCACCTTGGCAGCGACACCCAGCCAGATTTCATCAGGGTCAAGCATCGTCTCGGCCAGCAGCGGCGCCGAGGCAGCGCGATCGCGCTTGCCGATCTTCCATTCACCCGCCCGCGTCCTGAAGAAGTCTTCCGATATCGGCACCTTCGTGCCGGCCTTGTCCTCCCATAGCACCGGCTGCCCCAGGTCAGCCCCGAAGGGGGTCAGGAAGGCTCGGACGAAGTCCTCCGGATCGAGATCGTCGCCGAGCAGGGGGCTTGCCTCGAATGGCCGGCTCTGGTCCAGGAGATCTGAAATCGGCGTCGGCGTGTCCACCTGCACCACATGGCGCCCCGTCACCTCCAGCGTGCCATCGGCCGGATCGAGCAGCGCGGACGGCGTCAGGCCCTTGCTCCACAGCTCACCCGGCTGATAGTCCCACCCGACGTCGATGCCCTGCGGCACCTCAATTTGGATGCCCCGCGCCGGGTCCCAGACCTTTCTCATCACCGCGGCGGGCGCGTCCTCGCCCCAACGCGGCTGCTTCTTGGCGCGACGCTCGGACAGGGCCCGAATGCCGCACGAACAGAACCAGCCGTTCGGGGGGAAATGGGTTGTCCACCAGGGGTGAGACCACAGCAGGACGATCCCGTCCCAGGCCGCATGCTGCGGCCGTGGATCGGCCGGCACACGCGTCTCGGCATGCACATACTGCCAATAGGGCATCAGCCGGACGACGTCGGGGTCGGTCATCTGCCGGAGCCGGCCGGCCATGTAGCTTGAGCGCAAGTTGGTTTCGTAGACCGTGCGGATGCGCCGCTCGCGCTGACCGCTGTGCTGCCAGTCGTAGCGCTCGATCACCTCGTTCAGCCGCGCCTTAAAGGCGGCATAGTCATAAGTCTCCGCCGCCTCGATCACGGCGGCGTGAATTTCCTCTAACATGCCGACATCGGTCGCGCCCGCGACCACGAAGGCCCTGTCGTGATCGCCCTGCAGCGCGTCGCGCCAGCTCGCCGTCGGCGAGACGCGCTTCTTCGCCAAGAACCGGATCTGCTCGTTAAAGCTTTGCCGTGCGTCCCCGTCCCCGTCCGCGAACGCCGCACCGCCGCTGCCCTGACCGAGCGACAGCCCCTCATCGTCCAAATCCTGAAAGACGGCCTCGCGCCCCTCATAGGCCGCGACATCCATCGCCGGCCGCAGCATGCCCGCCAGTGCATCCGGCGTCCATCGACTGGCCAGCTCCAGCAGCCCGCGGCCGGCCGCCTCGTAGCCGTCAGCCTGTTCCAGCATCCGCTGTGCGGCTGCGAGCCGCCGGCGGATATGCGGCTGGCTGGCTTCCATGAGCTGGTCGGTGACCCGGGCCACTGGATGGCCCGTGCCGGCCGCGAAGGCGACGCCACACCGCGGGCAGCCGATCATGGCAGCGCGTCCGGCGCCGGCGATGGCACCTGGTCCGGCGCCTGGTCGCCGCTGCCGCTGAGCTTGGCGATCTCGCTGCGGATGCCAACGAGGGTGTCGATCACCTCGTCCGACAGCTCGTCGACCGTGCCGGTCGCGACGAGATAGGCTCGCGCAGCCGCATCGTCAGAGATCAGGGCGGCGATGCGCATCACGGCGCGCAGGGCCTCGCTCTCCTTAAGCGCGGCGGCCGCCC
>MDTG01149890.1_pt1 | contig 12270 bp, 10 predicted proteins | sample 811421 | NCBI WGS metagenome assembly MDTG01 (sample SAMN05326645, study PRJNA326480) | marine metagenome | isolation source: seawater | place: Pacific Ocean: South East | collected 2011
CCACAAGAATGTTTGAAAATGGATCCAATTCAAACTTTAGATTTTATGTCAGAAAATAATGATAAGATTTACTCCCCAATGCTCTATGGTTATGTCAATTATTCACGAGAGGGATTTAGGAAAAATAGAATTAAATTTGATGATATGCCATCATTTGACACTTCTTCTAAGATAAATTGTAAAGGTTCTCAAATTGGAGGAACAGGCCTTGCAATTTCTGCATTTAGTAAAAATATTGATTTAGCATTAGATTATGCTTTTTGGGTAGCTTCAAAAGATTGTCAATCATCATTATTTTATTTTTCTGGAGGTCAGCCCGGCCACCTTGATGCATGGAAAAACAATCAAATTAACGAAGATTCATTAAATTTTTTTCTATCAACTCTTAAAACAATGGAAAAGGGATGGGTAAGACCAAGATACAACGGTTATATGTATTTTCAAGATGTTGCAGGAAGCATTATTAATGATTTTTTAAATGGTGATGATAAAGAAGAAATTATTATTGATAAATTAATAAACGAATTTGAAAAGAGCTTTGATGTCAACAAATAATAGACCACTTGAAGGATGTGTAGTTTTAGAGTTTAGTCAATTTTTAGCTGGTCCGGTTGCAGGTTTGCGCCTATCTGATTTAGGAGCTAGAGTGATAAAGATTGAAAAACCTGAAGTAGGGGATCTTTGTCGATATATCTATTTAAGTGATACTAATCTTAGCGGAGATAATAGTTTATTTCATGCAATAAATCGAAATAAAGAAAGTTTTGTGGCTGATTTAAAAAATACAGATGATTTAGAAAAAATTAAAAAACTTATTACTAAAGCAGACATCATTACTCAAAATTTTAGACCAGGAGTTATTGAGCGAATTGGGTTAGACTATGAAAAAGTAAAAAAAATTAATCCAAAAATTGTTTATGGATCCATTACTGGCTATGGTGATAAAGGACCTTGGAAATCTCTCCCAGGTCAGGATTTACTTGCACAATCGCGTTCAGGTTTAGTTTGGTTAAATGGAAATGGAGATCAAGCACCTACACCTATGGGTTTAGCAGCTGCAGATATGTTTGCTGGACATTTTTTAGTACAAGGACTTGTTGCGGCTATGGTTAAAGTTTTAAAAACCGGAATTGGTAGTCATGTGCAAACCAGCCTCATGGAAGCTTTATTAGATTTTCAATTTGAAGTTTTAACAACATATTTAAATAACGGTAAGAGAAAACCAAAAAGAAGCAGCTATAATAATGCCCATGCGTATTTAGCAGCACCATATGGAATATATAAAACATCTGATAGTTATATAGCTATTTCAATGACACCGATTCCAAAATTAGGAGAATTAATAAATCTTGATTCTATAAAGCAATATGAAAAGCCTGAAGATGCTTTTGAGAAAAGAGATGAGATTAAAAAATTAATAGGAGATTATATAGTTAAAGAAACTACTCAACATTGGCTTGATATTCTTCAACCAGCAGATATTTGGTGTGCCGAAGTTTTAGAATGGGACAAAATGATGGAAAATGAAGGTTTTAAAGTATTAGATATGTTGCAACGGATTAAAAGATTTGATGGATTAGATATTGAAACTTTACGTTGCCCAATAAGATTTAATGACCAAATATTCAAATCAGAAGTGGCAGCTCCATTAATTGGCCAACACACAAAACAGATTTCTGAAGAATTTTCTTTATAAAAATGAAGATTAAAGAAATTGAAATTCGTATGTGTCGACATGAACAAGCTTCGATGAAAGATTCAGAAATGCGAGATGGAAAAAAATCTGATCTTGAATTTCTTGTTATTACTTTTCAAACTGATGAGGGATTGAGTGCATCCACCTTTGGTTTCGCTGGAAGAGGTGCGGCTATGGCAGGAGAAATAGCAAATTCAATTTTTAAACCATTTTTTTTGAATAAAGATCCTTTATATCGAGAAAAACATTGGCATGATTATCGAATGGCTGACCGTTGGTGGAATCATGCGCCTATATATAGTTATGGCCCTTTTGATATTAATTGTTGGTTGCTATCTTCAATAAAAGCTGAACAGCCTTTATATAAGTATCTTGGTGCCTATAGAGATAAAGTTCCAATTTATGGAAGTTCTTTAGTACTGAATGATGCTCAAGATTATGCGAATGAAGCTCTGGAATATAAGAAGAGGGGTTTTAATGCTTATAAAATTCATCCTCCAGGAAAATATGAAATTGATTTAGAAATTCATAAATTAGTTAGAGAAACTGTGGGCAATGAATTTAAATTAATGAGCGATCCAGTTGCTCCATATACTTTTGAACAAGCTCTTCGTTTTGGTCGTGAATTAGAAAAACTTAACTATTATTGGTATGAAGAACCTTTATTTGATGAAAACTTTCACGGATTAAGAGAACTAACAAGAATACTAGATATACCAATTGTTGGAACAGAAGTATTAGCTCATCATCCTTATAGTGTTGCAGAATGCATATCTTCACGAGTTGTAGATATGGTAAGGGCTGATGTTTCTTGGAGTGGAGGAATTACTGCTACTATGAAAACTGCTCATTTGGCAGAAAGTTTTGGAGTGCAGTGCGAAATACATACAGCAATTTATCATCCTTTAGAACTTGTGAATTTGCATTGTTGTGCAGCTATTAAAAATAGTGAATTTTTTGAAGTATTAGTTCCTTATGAATATTTTAATTTTGGTTTAAAAACTCCGATTAAAGTTGAAGAGGGGATGGCTTATTTACCTGATAAACCTGGACTTGGCATCGATCTTGATTGGGATTTTATTGATAACTCAACTTTTAAAAAGTTGTAACGATATGATTAAGATTACAAATATATCTGTTGAAGATGTTAGATTTCCAACCTCAAAAGATTTAACTGGATCTGATGCAATACATACCGATCCCGATTATTCAGCAACTTACGTCACTGTTGAGACTAGCGATCTAAAATTAAAAGGATATGGAATTGCTTTTACTCTAGGAGAAGGCAATGACATTGTTTCAAAATGTATTGAAAGCTACATACCAATATTCAAAAATATAACTTGCGATGAATTAGAAAAAAATATTGGCAAACTTTGGTATGATTGTGCTGATCATAGTCAATTGCGATGGCTTGGACCAGAAAAGGGAGTTGTCCATATGGCTCTTGCCGCTATCTTTAATGCTTTGTGGGACTTAATCGCAAAAAAAAATAATAAACCTCTCTGGAAATTTGTAGTTGAGAGTAAACCAGATGTAATAATGAATTGGTTAACATTTAAATATATTGAAGATGCATTATCTAAAGATGATGCTTATAATATTTTATTAGAGAATCAAAAAAGTATTGAGAGTAGAATTAAAGTATTAAATGAAGAAGGCTATCCATCTTATACAACTGCAGCTGGTTGGTTGGGGTATTCGAATGAAAAGATTATAGAACTTTGTAATAAGTATATCAAATTAGGATGGAAACATTTTAAAATCAAAGTTGGTAATAATCTTGATGAAGATGTTAAAAGATTAGAGGTTATTAGAAAAACTATTGGAGATGATTGTTCAATAATGGTTGATGCAAATCAACAATGGAGCATTAAACAATCAATAGAACATATTAATGCATATAAAAAATTTAATTTACTTTTTGTTGAGGAACCTACAAGTCCAGATGATGTTATAGGATTTAAAAAAATAAAAGAATCAGTTGGGGATGTGAATCTTGCTACAGGCGAAGCTTGTGGAGGAAGAATAATGTTCAAGCAATTTTTTGAAACAAAAGCAATTGATATATGTCAGATTGATAGTTGCAGACTTGGGAGTATCAATGAAATATTAACAGTATTGTTGATGGCTCATAAGCTAAAAATACCAGTTTTTCCTCATGCAGGTGGAGTGGGTTTGTGTGAATATGTTCAACATTTATGTATGATTGATTATATCTTAATAAATGGAGAGAAAGATAATAAAGTAGTTGAGTATCAAGACAGTCTTCATGAACATTTTAAATATCCATGTATTATTAAGGAAGGTAATTATATGTTACCTAGAGATAATGGTTATTCTATTGAAATGAAAGAACAGTCTGTTAAAACATACTCGTATCCAAATGGTGATTATTGGAAATCAAATAAATGAGACTTAAAGATAAAAATATTGTTATTACTGCTGCTGCCCAAGGGATCGGCCATGCAACCGCATTGGCTTTTGCTAAGGAAGGAGCCAACGTTATTGCTACCGATATAAATGAGGAAAAATTATTAGATTTAAATAAGGAAAATGAAGCAATTACAACTAAAGTTTTAGATTCAACAAATAAAGAAAAAGTAGAAGATTTTGCCTCAACTATAAATAAAATAGATGTTTTGTTTCATGCTGTGGGATTTGTTCATCATGGAACTATTCTAGACTGTTCATCTGATGAATTTTTTAATTCTATAACAATTAATATTTATTCAGCCTATTTAATGAGTTCAGTATTTTTGCCAAAAATGCTTAAAAACAAAAGTGGAAATATCATTATTGTTTCATCTGCAGCTTCAAATGTAAAAGGTGCACCAAACAGATTTATATATGGAACTACTAAAGCAGCTTTAAATGGATTTGTAAAAGCCGTTGCTTCAGATTACGTTAAAGAAGGTATTCGTTGCAATGCAATTTTGCCAGGTACAGTTCAAACTCCTTCGTGGGAGGGTCGAGTTGCTATGGCAGATGATCCAAAACAAGCAAGGATAGATTTTATTAATAGGCAAGCAATGGGCAGATTAGCAAAGCCTGAAGAGATAGCCTCTTTAGGTATCTATCTAGCAAGTGATGAGTCAAAATTTGTAACTGGTGGATTACATTTAATCGATGGAGGATGGACTTTATAATGAAAACATTAAGATATAGAAATAATAATGATGTTAAACCTGGCATATTAGACAAAGATGGAAATATCAGAGATATTTCTAGTGTTGTTGATGATTGGGATAACAATACTCTACAAACAGAAAAACTTAATTCGATTAAATCAATGAATTTATCCGATTTACCAAAAGTAGAAAAAATAGATAGCTTAGCTCCACCAATCAGTAAAACAAACATAGGAAAGTTTATTTGTATTGGTTTAAATTACTCTGATCATGCAGCTGAAGCAGGAATGGAAGTTCCTAAAGAACCAATTATTTTTATGAAAGCCACAAGTTCAGTATGTGGTCCTAATGATGATATTATAATTCCAAAAAATTCTACTAAATCAGATTGGGAAGTGGAATTAGGCATCATTATTGGTAAAGAAACTAAATATATAAATGAAAATCAATCTCAGGATCACATAGCTGGTTATTGTGTTGTAAACGATTTAAGTGAAAGAGAATTTCAATTAGAGCATCAAGGTCAATGGGTTAAAGGAAAATCTTGCGATACTTTTGGACCGATTGGACCTTATATTGTAACTACAGATGAAATAAAAGATCCTCAAAATCTTGGAATGTGGTTAGAGGTTAATGATCAAAGAATGCAAGAAGGCTCAACTTCTACTATGATTTATGGTGTTAATTTTTTAATTAGTTATTTGAGTCAATTTATGTCTCTTCAACCTGGAGACATAATATCCACTGGAACTCCTCCAGGAGTAGGTATGGGTAAGAAACCACCTATTTATCTAAAAACTGGTGATAAAATTAAGTTAGGAATAGAAGGATTAGGGGAGCAAAATCAAACGACAATTTAAAATTTGTTTGTTGATTGAATATAGATTTTTGTCTATAAGCGCTTCTAAATCAGCTTAGGCTATTAAGGGCAGCCTAGCGATAAATAAATTTCAAGGAGTGATAATGCCCAAGCTTAAGACTAAAAGCAGTATAAAAAAACGTTTCTCAAGAACCGGCACTGGAAAAATTAAATTTAAAGCTTCTGGTAAAAGACATGGTATGAGTAAACGTTCCAACAAATTTATTCGTGGAACAAGAAGATCAAGTATTATGGCGCCTGGCGATGCAGCTTTAATAGATCATATGTTGCCCTATAATAAGTAAAGAAAGAATTTTTTATGGCAAGAGTATCAAGAGGAGTAACAGCTAGAGCAAAACATAAAAAAGTTTTAAAAAGAGCTAAGGGTTATTATGGCCGCAGAAAAAATGTATTCCGAGTAGCTGTTCAAGCCGTAGAAAGAGGAATGCAATATGCATATCGTGATAGAAGAAAAAGAAAAAGCGATTTTAGAGGTTTGTGGATACAACGAATCAATGCTGCTGTAAGAATGCATGGCATGACATATTCTCAATTTATAAATGGTTTAAAAAAAGCAACAATTGAAATAGACAGAAAAATCTTGGCGGAATTGGCCGTGAATCAACCTGAAACTTTTAAGGTTTTAGTTGAAAAAGCCCAATCTGCTAGGTAGTTTTTTTTCGTCACATCATCTATATATATAATAATGTCTTCCAAAATTAATAAGAATGACATAATTGAAAAAATTAAGAATGTTTCCAGTATAAAGGATTTGGAATCTATTCGCCTTTATTATATTGGTAAAAAAGGACTTATAACAATAGAAATGAAGTCACTTTCTTCCTTATCTGCGGAAGAAAAGAAACTAAAGGGTCAAACTCTTAATTCTATTAAAATTTTTTTAGAAGAAGAAATTAAAAAAAAGAAAAGTTTTTTTGAAAATAATTTAATTAATGAAAAAATTAAAAAAGAAAAAATAGATTTTACACTTCCAGCTAGAAATTTTAAAAATGGAAAAATCCATCCTATTAGTCAATCAATGTTTAAAATTATTGAAATTTTTGGCTCTATGGGATTTGCTGTAGAAAGTGGACCTGATATTGAAACAGATTTTAACAACTTTACTGCACTTAATATACCTTCACATCATCCTGCAAGAGAAATGCAAGATACTTTTTACATTGAGAGTAACGACAATGATGAAGATAAACTTTTAAGAACTCATACTAGCCCAGTCCAAGTTAGGACAATGCTTAAATCAAAACCACCAATTAGAATTATAGTGCCAGGGAGAACTTATCGAAGTGACTCTGATGCTACTCACTCTCCTATGTTTCATCAAGTTGAAGGTCTTTTAATAGATGAAAAATCAACCATGGCACATTTAAAAGGCTGTTTAGTTGATTTTCTGAAAAATTTTTTTGAAATTGAAAATTTGAAATATAGATTTAGACCAAGTTATTTTCCATTTACTGAACCTAGTGCTGAAATGGATGTTGCTTTTACTAAAAAAGATGACGTTATTAAAATAGGTGAGGGCGATGAATGGCTTGAAATACTTGGATGTGGTATGGTAAATCCACATGTTTTGGAAAACTGTAAAATAGACTCTTCAGCATATCAGGGCTTTGCTTTTGGAATGGGCATTGAAAGACTTTCTATGCTTAAATATGGCATAACAGATATGCGTGGTTTTTTTGATAATGATTTACGTTGGTTAAATCACTATGGTTTTAATCCTTTTGATTTAACTTCATCATCTGGAATATAAAATGAAATTTACTTTAAGTTGGTTAAAGGAGCATATAGATTTAAATACCCAAGACGTAAATGAAATCGCTTCGTGTTTGACTAATATTGGATTAGAAGTTGAATCAGTAACAGACAAATCCAAAGAATTAAGCTCTTTCACCGTTGCTAAAGTTTTAGAAGCAACTAAACATCCAGATGCTGATCGTCTTAAAGTATGTAAAGTTCAAACTCATCAAGGTAATTTTCAAGTAGTTTGTGGAGCCCCTAATGCTAGATCAGGAATGCTAGGCGTTTTTGCTCCTGAAAATTCATACATTCCAGGTACTAAAATTAATTTAAAGAAAACTAAAATTAGGGGTGTAGAGTCATCAGGAATGCTTGTTTCTGAGAGAGAAATGGGAATATCTGATGAACATGAAGGTATTATCGAAATAGATCCAAAATATAATATTGGCGACTCTTTTTCTGAAATATTTGGATTAAATGATCCTATTATTGAAATAAATATAACCCCAAATAGATCTGATTGTTTATCAGTAAGAGGTATAGCAAGAGATTTGCATGCTGCTGAAATGGGCACATTAAAGGATTTAAAAATTAATAAAATTAAAGGTGATTTTGTTAGCGATATTAAATGGAAAAGAGAATTTGATAATAATTCTCAATACCAATGCCCAGGCGTATCTGGTAGATTATTCAAAAATGTAAAAAACATTGAAAGCCCAGAATGGTTAAAAAGAAAATTATTAGCTATAGGTCTAAGGCCTATATCAACTTTAGTAGATATAACTAATTTTATTACATTTGATCTTGGTCGTCCATTACACGTTTATGATGCTGATAAAATTAATGGTAATTTATGTATGCGTCTCGCGAATAAAGGAGAGAAATGCAAAACTCTTGATGAAAAAGAATATATTTTATCATCTGAAATGATTGTAATTTCTGATAACAAAAGATTACATGGCATTGGTGGTGTAATGGGAGGTTTCGATAGTGGATGTTCTTTAGAAACCAAAAACGTTTTTTTGGAAGTTGCTTTATTTGATCCAGTAAGTGTTACTAAAACAGGAAGAAAACTAAATTTACAAAGTGATGCGAGATATAGATTTGAGAGAGGAATTGATAGTTCATCAATAGAATGGGGAGTCGATAAGGCAACAGAAATGATTTTAGAGATCTGTGGAGGAGAAGTTAGTGAAATAACTAAAGATCATATACCTAATAATTCTAAAAAGATAATAAGTTATGATTTTAATAAAACCAAAACATTAGGTGGTATTGAAATTAAAATTGAAAAACAAAAATCTATTTTGTCAAAATTAGGATTTGAAATTAATGATTCTAAAATTACAGTTCCTTTCTTCAGACCTGATGTAGATGGTCAAGCGGATATAGTTGAGGAAATCATTAGAATATATGGGTATGATAAAATACAGCCTCTATCAGTTTCTAAAGATGCAGATTCATCAGAAAAATTAAAAGATGATTTAAAAGCTTTTTATAAATCAAAAAGAATAATTGCAAGTAGAGGATATGTGGAAACAGTTAGTTGGTCTTTCACATCAAATGAACTTTCTAATCTAGGAGATGCAAAAGATAGTGTTAAAATAAAAAATCCAATTAGTTCAGATTTAGATACTATGAGAACTTCTTTAATTCCTAATATAATCAGCGCGATTAATAGTAATTTAAATAGGCTTTTTTATAATGGCAAAATTTTTGAAGTTGGACCGCAATTTTTAGGTAGTAATGATCAGGATCAACAAATGGTAGCAGCTGGAATTTTATATGGTTCAATTAATGAAAATAATTGGAACGATGAAAATAGGCCATCTGATTTTTTTGATATTAAAAGCGATGTATATTTTGTTCTCAATCAACTTAATGTTCCTTTAGAAAATATCCAAATTGAAGAAACTAATAGTAAATTATTTCATCCGGGTAAATCATCCCAACTTAGAATTGGTAAAAATATTTTAGCTAGACTGGGAGAGATACACCCTTTTATATTACAAAGTTTAGAAATTAAGACAAATGTAAATGCTTTTGAAATATATTTAGATCAATTAAATATTTTTCAGCATAAAAAAAGTTCTACTAAAAGCGCTTATGACAATAATGTTTTGCAATCAGTAGAAAGAGATTTTGCTTTTCTATTTCCAATAGATGCTAAGTCTGCAGAGATAGTAAATGCAATTAAAAAAATTGATAAGAAAAATATCAAAAAAGTTAATGTTTTTGATGTTTTTGAAGGAGGTAAGCTTCCAGAAAATAAAAAAAGCATTGCCTTTAAAATTATTTTACAACCTATAGAAAAAACATTTACCGATGAAGATATTGAAAAAATTTCTGAAAAAATTATTGAATTAGTTTCGAAAAATTTTGATGGCAAATTAAGACAATAAAAATGACAGCAATAGAAAATATTAGAAATTTTTCCATAGTAGCGCATATTGATCATGGAAAATCCACTTTAGCAGATAGATTAATTCAACACTGTGGAGGACTTAGCGATCGAGAAATGAAAGAACAAGTTTTAGATTCAATGGAATTAGAGCGAGAAAGAGGAATAACAATCAAAGCTCAAACTGTAAGATTAAATTATAAAAATGAAGATGGAAATTCATATATTTTAAATTTAATTGATACACCTGGACATGTTGATTTTTCTTATGAAGTATCAAGATCACTTGCTGCATGTGAAGGATCTTTATTAATAGTGGATTCTACTCAAGGTGTCGAAGCTCAAACTTTAGCCAATGCATATCAAGCTATAAGTAATAATCATGAAATCTTACCTGTATTAAATAAAATTGATTTATCGTCTTCAGAACCAGAAAAAGTTAAGGAACAAATAAATGACATACTTGGCATAGATTGTAACAACGCTAGTCTTGTTTCAGCAAAAAATGGAAAAGGTATTAATGAACTTTTCAAGAAAATTATTAATACGTTGCCTTGTCCATCTGGAAAAAAAAATGATCCTTTAAAATGTATGTTAATTGATAGTTGGTATGATAGTTATTTAGGGGTTGTAGTTTTGGTTAGGGTAGTAAATGGAGAATTAAAAAAAAATAAAAAAATTCGTTTTATGGCAGCTGGTGCAACTCATACTATTGATAGAGTTGGAATTTTTTCACCTAAACCCAATGAAGTGGAATCTCTTGGACCAGGTGAAATTGGATTTATAAATTCAGGCATTAAAAGTGTTTCTGATTGCAAAATAGGAGATACTATTACAGAAGAAAAAAATCCCACTAGAGAACCTCTTCCAGGTTTTAAACCTTCTCAACCAGTAGTCTTTTGCGGAATGTTTCCTGTAGACTCAGATGATTATGAACATTTAAGAGATAGCATGGTAAAACTGGCATTAAATGACTCAAGTTTCTCTTATGAACCTGAAGTGAGTCCTGCTTTGGGATATGGATTTAGGTGCGGTTTTTTAGGTTTATTACATTTAGAAATAATTAGAGATAGGTTTGAAATAGAATTTAATTTAGAACTTGTTACGACTGCTCCCTCCGTGGTTTATAAAGTAAATATGAATGATGGGTCGGTGATTGAAATTCACAATCCGACCGATATGCCTGATCCAGTAAAGATTGATACTATTGCCGAACCATGGATTAAGGCAACTATTATAGTTCCCGATGAATTTTTAGGATCTGTATTAGAATTATGTATTTCTAAAAGAGGAGTACAAGATCAACTTACTTATACAGGTAAAAGAGCAATGATCATATATCAACTTCCTTTAAATGAAGTTGTATTTGATTTTTATGATAGATTAAAATCAATATCAAAAGGATATGCAAGTTTTGACTATGAAATTATTGGTTATAAAATTAATAATTTAGTTAAGGTTACAATAAAAATCAATGGAGAAAGCGTTGATGCTCTTTCATTAATTGTTCACAAAGATAGATCTCAACAAAGGGGAAGAGCTTTGTGTGAAAGGTTAAAAAGTTTAATTCCTCGACAACAATTTAAGGTAGCAATACAAGCTGCGATAGGGGGTAAAATTATTGCTAGAGAAACAGTTGCTCCATTTAGAAAAGATGTAACTCAAAAACTTTATGGAGGCGATGTAACAAGAAAAAATAAATTGTTAGATAAACAAAAAAAAGGTAAAAAAAGAATGAAACAATTTGGAAAAGTTGATATTCCTCAAAATGCTTTTTTAAATGCACTAAAAATGTCTGAGAATTAATGATTTCTACTAGCATAATAATACCTGTTTATAATGAAGAAAAAACTGTTCTAAATATTTTAGATAAAATAAAAAATTTAAAAGTTAGATCAGATATAGAAGTCGTTGTAATAAATGATGGATCAACAGATAATACAAAAAAAATAATTGAAGATAATAAAGACTACTATAACAAAGTTTTACACCTTGATAGAAATTCCGGTAAAGGTAGAGCAATAATTGAAGGACTTAAAATTGCAACAGGTGATTATATTTTCTTTCAAGATGCAGATCTTGAATATAGTCCTGAAGATTTGCATAATTTTGTTGAAATTGTAATAAATAATAAGGCTGACTTAATAATGGGAAGTAGGTTTACAGCCGAAAAAAGAAGTGTTCTACATTTTTGGCATATGCTTGGAAATAAATTTATTACTTTTATATTTAATGTTCTTAATAATACTACTTTTACAGATATTTATTGTTGTTACTGTTTATTTGAAAGAAAAAAATTAGCAGTTAATAAGTTAAAAAGTTTTGGTTGGGGACAACAAGCAGAAATTTTAACTTACTTGGCATTTAATTCAAATAAGATTTATGAAAGTGCAGTTAGTTATGATGGAAGAAAATATCAAGAAGG
>MDTG01260266.1_pt1 | contig 12270 bp, 8 predicted proteins | sample 811421 | NCBI WGS metagenome assembly MDTG01 (sample SAMN05326645, study PRJNA326480) | marine metagenome | isolation source: seawater | place: Pacific Ocean: South East | collected 2011
TCGATATAAATTGTCCCTTAACTCTTCTAAGCCAAGATTTTCTTGATAGTCTCTCAAACTGCCATGCTCTTGTTCAATCTGTCGTTTAACTTCTAAGAGTTCAGTTTGGTATGCTCTTTCAAATAGAGTGTTAATCTCGTTTACCGTCTTTATCTTCCGTTTCGGCAAATTAAGACCGAGTCCCTTCGCTTGCTTTTGTACCTTTCTTATCTGTTTCTTTTCATCCGATGCATGCTTTGAAATCTTCCTCAAGTCTCTCAAGTCAGTATATTTTGGTGTAGAAGGTAATCCGGAAATATCATTCCAATCTAAATCTAATTCAGCCCAGTCTTGAGATGATTGAATCTTTTTTATTTCAGCATCAAGGGACTTTTCCGCGTCAGTCATGAACTGTTCATAATTAGCGTCTTTTGTCAATTGATTTGGGATTTTGTTTGATTTACAGTAATCAATTATTGTTTGCTTGATTGATTCTTCTAAATTAGTCGTGTAAACCACTCTATCATTAGAAAAAAGATCGTTTACTTTTTTGTTGGATTTGATAGTTTTTGACTCAATAAGCGAAGCAAGAGATTTGTTACCTGCCAACTTTTCAAATACAAGGGATCTTTGTGAAATAGTAGACAGAAATGACTGGTACTCCCCAAATATTTCATATATAGATTTTCGATAGTTACTTGTCGAGTAGTCTGAGACATCTCCTTGCAATATATTGTATTCTAATGCTTTAGTAATGACGCTTTTTGCTGATTCATTCTCTAACTTTTTCGAGGCTTTACGAATTTCATCTGCCTTACCAAGGTAGTCATTCTCTAAATTAATTAGGAATTTCTTTTCTAAATCGTTGGTTTCCTCGTCTTGGCTTGTCAGGTAAAAATTTTCATTTTTCTGAACCCATTTTACATTAGGTAACTTACCAGTGGTTTTGAAACTTTTAGAAAGCCCCGTCTCATCATAGATAGTATCATTGATTTCTAGTTCTAATTCCCTGATAAGCGACATTGCCAGCTTTTCTTCAATACTTGCACCTTTGAGCCTATCGCTCATAACTCCAATGTCTTTGGAATTATGGTGGTCTAGGGCTCTAAGAGTAAGATTTTGATGGAACCCTTCTGCAGAATCAATCTGTCTAATTGCGTTTGCGATGATGATTTTACAGTTACTGCAAATAGGTGAGGCTGTGGTGTGTTTCCACTTGTTATCATTAGGTAACATGTGACTAAACGGGTAAGAAGAATTAGAGATTTGCTTTGACCTAGGTTCTAAAACACGCTGAACTTCATTGCAACCAATACATTCTCCCTTTTTCTTAATGTTAGTCAGATAATAATCTTGTAAAGATTGTAAAAACCATATTATTCCTTCTAGTATTGCTGTAATAATTGATAAGACAAAATAATTTATTTTCCCAATTGATTTAGTAAATTCCTTACCGAATGAGTAATTTTTTTTCTCCCGCTCTTTAAGTCCAGAATAATTGAATGATAGCATCGCAATCAAGGCAATAATGTAACCTGTCACAAATAATATAATTGCTGATTTCGTGTAATCAACGACTATCTCTGTGAAGGTGGCTTTGGCGATTACTGGAATTATGCAACCAGTAGCGTTTACCTGGTCAGGACTACTCAATTCCAAAGGACATAGATCATCCTCATCGGACACACCGTCGCCATCATCATCAACATCTTCATACAAATCAGATATTACTCCAAATGGGCAATTTAGATTATCAGGCTGTCCATCGCTGTCAGTATCTCGCCACGCACATGGATCGAACCTCCAATTATCCTGTAAATCAGGAATTCCATCATTGTCATCATCTTGATCAACGTAATCACATTCCATGTCCATATCATTATCCGCAGGAGTTAATGAAGCGTTGAACGACCCCCCCCCATTTCCAACACATCGGACATCCTCATCCAAATCTGAATATCCGTCGTTATCATTATCGTCATCAGAATTGTCTCCAATGCCGTCTCCATCGTAATCATATTGTTCACTCGCATCTAGCGGGAATGCATCCTCTGAGTCCATAACACCATCTGCATCATCATCATCATCGGCATTATCGCCTATACCATCACCATCTGTATCCTTCTGTTCACTACTGTCGAAGGGGAAGTCGTCATCATAATCGGGAACTCCATCATTGTCATCATCGGGATCTTCTCGATTACATATCTTGTCACCGTCATTATCAGGTGCAGTATCGCTTGCATCCCTGAAATCACTTAAGCAGAGATATTCCATATAATCCGGTAAACCATCTCCATCTAAGTCTGCACTATAATCTCTGTCAATATCAGAATATGAACTATAAATCCAATATTCCTCAAGTTCCTCACCGATAATTGAATCATCTCCTTGCGTACTGTAGAAAGTCACGTAATAATTCCCTGATTGACTAAATTGGTAATCTACAACAGTCCGACAGTCTTCATCATTGGAAGAGATTTCACATGAATCATCCAGGGAAAAGGCGCTACCCTGATTATTAGCAGAAAAAAATTCTGATTCAAACCTCATGTAAACATGTACACCATTATCTGAATTATCATCACCTTCATTTGAGCCTATTTCAAAACTCACAATATCACCTTTCCAGCCAGTAATAAGGTAAATATCCATTGGATCTGGTAAACCTTCATCACAACCAATGGCGCAGACTGTTTCATAGAGGGTCGTTCCATAGTTGAGATTTTGAGGCTCAAACTGTGATTTAGTTTCAAGTTTATCTACTGATACACTAATCTGTGTTAAATCTCCAGTACCCCCTCTGTCTTCCTTTTCTTCATCCCATGCAACAATATGAAGCCAATATTCTGTTGCGATATGAGGGTATACAGTTATTTGCTGCGAATCTCCTTCATACATGTCATCATATTGTTTACAAATAAGAGAAAGGGAATATTCTATGTTAGACTTACAAACATTGACCGACAAATCGACATCGTGTGGTTGGTCTAGGTTGTCGATGCTGAACTGATAGGCGTTTCCCTCACTGTTCAACGGTATCGAGAATTTGTACCACCTCTCTCCTGGGGCATTTTGTGTGGTAGTCCCATCACAATCGCCTCTATCTTCTCGATCCAAACTATAACCGCATATCTGCGCAAGAAGTTCGCTTCCAAGTTCAAGATTGAGCGTTGAGTATACATTCGGGTCAGGATAGTCTTGATTGTATAGAGTAGCATTAACTTCAATAGTTTCATTTCCAGCTGTAGATAGCGGGATGGAGCATAGAGCAAATAAAAAGGCAACTAACAATGCCTTCTGCTTCATGTTCCTGTTTGTTACTCGATTATATTTATACCTAATCTTTAGGTATTCAATCGAGAATATAGTCGATTTCCGATAATGTAACTTTATCATCACCTAAACTAAACGTCGTGCCTTGTTTTAATGGTACTCGTTCTCTGAAATCATCATCATAGACTATGTAACACTCATCGCTTTGTTCCCAATCAATTGTTAGTTTAATTGAATGGAACGACTTAATCCTCGATCTGCCCTTTTTTATTCTTACCTTATCGCCGGTATCAAAGAAAATTGTCGCGCCCATTAGACCCCGCTTTGGAGTTAAATCCTTTGACGATTTTGGCAGGCTAACTGAAATTTTTGGTTTGGGTGAAACCCTTGGAATCGCTAAAATTAATTCTTCTAACGTTGTTCGGGATGATGGATTAGGTATTGTGCCTTTTTCAATAATTGTTAACATTTCGTCCGGAATTTGATGCTTGTTCGTGAACTTATATAGGGGAGATTCAAGATTACCCGTTTGTTTGATAAAGTCTAATATACCAGTACTGTCTAATTCACGAATTTGGTTATGAACTTGTTTGTCAATCAACTTCATGAATATCACGCATAGACTCCAAAACTCCGAATCAAAAGTTTTAGGCTCCCCCATTCTTACCTCTGGAGATATAGTTTCAGGTGTTCCATCAACTGAATCATTAGCCTTTGAACCCGGCTTTTGCGCCCATTCGAAATCGATTATTTGCACATCTAATGTGTCTGGACGAATCAGGATATTTCGCTCTGATACATCTCCATGTAACCAACCTTTACCATGTAAATCTTGGTAAGCTTTAAGAATTCCACGGATCAATTCAATACAAGTTTCTGCCGGTACAGTATCATTTTGCTTGATAAATTCTTGAATCATTACATAATCTTTCAAAGACCGCATTAACAATACAAGTGCGTAACGTTCTTGCCCCCGCCGTGGCTGAAGATCAACAAATGTATGAGCAATGGGGATGCATAGATTTGACCCCTTGATTCCCAATTTATGTTCAACAGTGTAACTATCATCATAATTGCCGTCAATACGCTTTCTTGGAGTATGTACCTTAATGACATAACGAATATCCGAAGAGCATAGGTAGATTTTTGCATTGCCGCCACTAGCAAAATACTCTCCAACAGTGAATTCGCCATAATTTGGAAATCTAATTGTCTCAGATTTTGAAACAATAATCGGCAAGTCCATTTTTTCACCCTTCTTGAATTCGGTTATTATGATTTAGTTAATCGAGCAGGTTTACTCGGAAAATATATGGTAGCACATTTGGATTGTAGGGGTTTTCGTGGTAGAGGTCGCGGTAACATGGAGTCATACCCATGTCTAGATTAATTATCTCAATCTCTCCAACAGATTTTACCGGTTCGGTTGAATGCACAGTATGTCCGTGGATATATCTTTTAACAACAGGTAATTGTTGTCTTACTGTGTTCACTGTGTCTTCTAATTCTACTTCGTCATCTGTTGAGCGCGCAAAGTATAGTGGTGCTTCAACTGCGTTACCGTCGTGGATAAGAGTCGGTTTTATTGTTATTTCTTGGTCGCACCAATCCAAAGACATCAAACCATTGTTTACATTTACTTTATCATCTAAAAGCCCGTTTATTTCAGCATGGCAAAACAGATTTTCTTTAATTCTTATTAGTGAGAAGGCACCGGGAATTGGCAAAGGTTCATCCTTTGATGACTGCAAAATCTCATCCAGCACTTGAATGCCTAGCTCGTGCAATTCCCATCCGCCATCAAGAACAGCTTTTTGCAGTTTAGATTCTTTTACTGAAATTATCTTAAATGTTGATTCATAAAATTTTGAAAATATTTTACTCGACGGTTTGTCTAGCCCCTCCATTACCGAGAAATGCTGAGTTAGCAAATATGCGCCCAATGCGCCTCTAAGTATTCTAAACGATGACTCCATTGACTCAATTAGACTGATATGCCCAGACATTATAGGATCGTAAATTGTAGTCCCAACTCGAGCTCTTCCTTGCATTCGATATCTTTCTTCATTGGCGCTCCAAACCTCAAAGGCATTCTCTATGAGCCATACTTCATGATTGCCCATTAGCGAAATCATTGACCCGGGCGAGGTAATATGAATTTGACGCATTATTTCAAGATTTAATTCGCTGTGATCGCCTCTATCAACCATATCGCCAATAATAAGTAGGCATTCTTGGCTATTATCGGAGGGAGTAAAGTCAATATCAAAAAACGGAGTTTGAGAAGAATTCGGCCTCAATGGGTGGTTAGACAATCCAACCTTGGGTAAATCTCTCCCGGCATTTCTCGCCCTAACTGGATCTGGAAATCTGATTTCCATTGCTGCTTCATCTAAATCTTGACCAAGGATAGAAACACTGTGGCCTATCTCTTTCAGGCTATTTATTAATCCGGGAGCCCAACCGTGTAAATCACCCAGACAGCATAATTGATTGATTTGGATGGGTTGTTGGAATTTTTTAAACTGCCTTATTGATTGGTTGTTTTTTGCGTGTTTGTGCAATTCTAAATTCCAGTCTTGAATGCCTTCTCTGACCTTTTCCGCTGTTTGCTTGTAACTTATTTCCATTTCATCTAGAACCCTATTTGAATCAATTAATTGCTCATCCAGGTTCACACAATCCTCTCGCCTAGCGGTTAAATCTGCTGAGCAATTTGCCTGTTTATTCGTTAATTCTGCTAATTGGCGTTTCAGATCCTCTATCTCAGATTCGATGATCATTAATTTTGAGTATGTTTCTTGTTCCAGTTCCTTTGCTGCCTCTAAACTTTTCTCAAATCCAGTTACCGACTTCTCGGCAGCCTTTCCCTGTTCAGCGTAATTATCCAATTCTTCGATTAATTCATTCAACTGGCGTTCAAGTTCCAAATCGATATCTCGCTGACCACTGAACAGTCCCATTAGATTGCTTAGTTAACGATAATACTTGAAATCTCGGTAAGAAATCGGCAAATCATCATTCGGCAAAATTATATTACTATTTACTAAATAGACGATGTATGTCTGAGGGGAGTGGTGCTGTCGAAAACTCATTTGTGAGGGATGTTGCAAGTCTAATAAAAAGTAAGGCTGCAGTTATCACAACTGAAAGTGGGGAGTGGAAAAGAATACAAGCTGGAATTCTTGATGCAATAGATGCTGAAATTGAAGGTAAGTCTGATGTAACTAAGAGATATTTTTTGAAATGGAATGAGGTAACTAAACTAATGCTGTGGAACGAAGAAGTGGATGATTGGGACAATAGTCATCCATTAATCAATAAGTTCGCTACAAAACCATGGCACGATATTATGGAGAGATTAAAAAGTGATATCGATGTTCCATTTATCTTATGGTTTGATGATACTCACAAAAAATTTAATCTCACGAACAGTGAAGAAAATATCAGGTTAATCGAACATGTAAGGCAATTCGCTAGAGTAAATCACATCTACCAAAATCGTCAAGAATACGCTGGCAGGAAAACGCTTTTGTTCAGTGGTGAAAGTGTTGCTTACTTGGAGGAGTTCCAGCATGAGTCGACCAAGGTAGACTTGCCCCTACCAACTTATCCTGTGTTAAAGAGAGCCTTTGAAATGGTAATAGACGAGTATAACATTCCATCAAGTGCAGTAGACTATGATCCTCATTTTGTTGAATCTGCATTGGGTCTTTCCGTCGACCAAGCATTAAGAGCCTACAGAATGGCCTACAACAAGCATGGCAATCTTAATTCCGATGTTTCTAGAAAAGAAATCATCAGATGCAGAAAAGAAATAATCGAACAATCTGGGTGCCTAGAATACCTAGAACCCAGTATTGATATTAATGATGTTGGAGGTTTAGAACTACTTAAGGAATGGTTAGCAATTCGCAAAAAAGCCTACGGAGATGATGCAAAAAAGCGGGGAATCCCCACACCTAAAGGTATATTGTTGACCGGCGTTCCGGGTTGTGGTAAATCTCTAACTGCTAAAGCAATAGCATCAACCTGGGGCTTCCCTTTAGTAAGATTTGATATTGGCGCCGCATTTGGCTCTAGAGTTGGTCAATCAGAAGGCAATATTAGGCAAGCATTGAAGATCGCTGAGGCTGCTTCTCCGTGTGTATTATGGATTGATGAAATAGAAAAAGGATTAGCCGGTGCAGGTGGTTCAGGAGATAATGATAGTGGCACAACCATGAGGGTTTTTGGAACGATTTTGACTTGGTTAAATGAAGTTGAAAAACCCGTATTTGTTGTTGCTACCGCAAATCATTTGGATAAATTACCTCCAGAATTGAAACGAAAAGGTCGGTGGGATGAAATATTCTTCATTGATCTACCAGACCACGAAAGCAGAAAAGAAATCCTCAAAATCAAGTTAACTGAACGAGAAAAGGCTGCATTAGAACTTGTTGATTTAGAACGATTAGCAACAATAACTGACAAATTTACCGGAGCAGAAATTGAGGCTGTGATTAAATCGGCTCAAATGTTCTCGTTCAATGAAGGTAGAGAAGTTCTCGATCAACAAGATTTAGAAGAGGAAATTACTCGACTCATTCCTATGGCTGAAGCAGGTCAGATGGGAAAACAGATCGAGGCTATGAGAAAAGAAGCCGATGAAATAGGTCAACGTGCTTCGGTTGGAAACCGTGGCGGCATCCAACCTAGGAGACAAAAATCGGGTGGATTAGATTTGAGAGGTGCATGAAAAATGGGAGAAGAAATTGAAGTTACAATAGACAAAGATGGAAAGATAAAGATAAACACTGTTGGGGTTGAAAACTGTATGGCAAAAATAGAAAAAATCCTTGAGAATATCATGGACATAAATGAAATTGTTCACGTCGAAAAAGCCCCAGAATCACCAAATTACAATACTCAAAATACTGATACACATTTAGACGTAGGTGGGGAAAAATGAGCGGCAGGAAAGATGAACCTTGGGTGCCTCCACCAGAGGTATGGACAAGTTCAACGATTTCTAGAAGCATCAGTTTGAGTATGACATCTGCTGCTGCTATGTTTGATGCTCTAAAGGAAGTTGGATGTCAAGTCAAGACAGACCTGCCGGCAGCCCGTAATGTGCTAAAAAGACAACAAGATTATCAGGAATCTCTCGACCGTCTAAATGAATTACAGCCCAACTCATTAGATGCCTCTGTTAAATTTGAAGAGGCAATAAACCGTTCCATTGAAGCCTCAAACGCATTAAAAGAAGCGAAGGAATTGGCAACCGCCGAAGCACCTGATAAAATCGAATTCACTGACAAAAATGGAGTACAGCGAACTATGACCAAGCGGTCCGGCGCATATCGTTTGACTTGGCAAGAAACTGTCGAGACAAGTAGCAAAGGTAGAAGCAGGGAAAACCACGACCGCCGAACTAGGCAATTTAGTAATGAATTAAAGATTGCCAATGATAAGTGCCAAATCGCTCGAAAAGAAAATGAGGAAAACGCTATGGCTCACATCAAATCAAGAAACGAGGAATTGTTCAAACAACTTGAACATGCTATAGGTATCAAATCTAGATGGGAAGCCATTGAAGAGGCCAGACGTGTCGAGAATTTTAGACAAGAGGTGGCTGGAAATATCGAAAAGAGTAGCGATGAATTGGGGTATAAGTATAGGAGAATAGTAGACTCTGAGGAAGAAATTGTGATTTCAGTATACAACTGAAGGCTTCTTTATTTACCCTTCAAACTACGGAGGCTTTATTTTGAAAGAAATTAAGCTATATTTCAAGGGTCGTGCCAAATTTATCAAACCGATTGAAGAAGGTTCAATACTCAGACTTGGCGACAAAATTTCGGACATTTATGTCTACAATGGGAAGAGTCATACTCTGTATTTACATCCAGGCGTAATCACTAATGATGGAGAACTTGATTTCAAAACAAAGGTAGAATTTGACGGTTGGAGTTTTGATTACAGTCTTAGCAAATTGAGGAAAATAGATCCTGCGAAGACCTATATTGTATCCAAGATGGCTATTATACCGATAACTGGTAATACTAGTCGAATTAATATGACACTATTGGAATTAGATCAAGAAAATAAATTTGAAAACAGTATGAGTGCTGATATAATAACAACTACAAGACAACACCCTCTCGGTGGCAATAAAAAACTTCTATCGATTCCTCCAGAAGCAAAAACAAATTTTGGCAATATTATCGACATCACATTCTCAAAAAAAGTAGACATGGAGAATGATTTCTTATTGAAGAGGGGGGAGGAGTTAATCGAAATAGAATTGGAATTGGCGATTTTGAGTTTTTATATGCCTGTTAATGCACTTGTAAAATATTCAACTCTATCGGGAGAATCTTACCGCAATATGCAATATCTATGTGAGATAGAATCAGGAAAAGAAAAAATCGATCAGTATCTAAAAGAAAAGCAAGATACTGAAACATTCGAGAAAAAAGCCAAGCCTTACGTGGAATTGGGTTTGGATTTAGAATTTGCCACTGCAATTGCAAAAGGCGGTAATGGGAAAGAGATTGTTAAATTATGGCAAAGCGATTGGTGGCAACAATATTCGACTGACGATCAATTAATACAGGCAGTGCTAAATGATAAAATCAATAGCGAAGAAGCGCAATATCTTAACTCTATTAGAAGTGATTTCCATGAATTAGTTTCAGTATGTCTTGATGGAAGAGCATCTATTGATTGGGTAAAAACAATACTAGATGCAGGATTCAGTAGGTCTCCTGAAGGAGTAAATGCGATACTGAATGGCGGAGACCCAGAAGTGGTTGCTATGTTACTGAACTTAAAAATTAATGTCGGTTTACTACCTCCCCCCCTAGAGTGATATTGGCAGAACAATGGTTTGATGGTGCTATGATTCTTACAGCCGAACTTAATGACGCTTTTTTAGAACCGAGCAGTAGTGTATGGCGAGTCTCCAAAGGAAGTATTCTGCGAGAGGATACCATTTGCCTAACCGTATCTATTAGAAACATGTTTGATTTAACAATTAAAGAATACACATTCCCTATGTTATGTGATGATAAATTGAGAAAAAGTTTAGATTTTGACAAATATGTTTACCGAGTTGAATCAACCAAACGCAAAAACGGTAAATTCATCTTAGAATTTAATGAAATTGGTGTTAAAGACACATTGGCAAGAGCAATGATCGGATTAGATGCTGCAACAAAAAAGATTCAGTTACCCGCAAAACGAAAACAAACAATCGATGCCTATGTCGAACTCGGCTTGGATTATCCATACGCAGAAGCCATAGTAAATGGTGCTGAAGCCGATGAAATCATGACCCTGTGGGAATCCGATTGGCGCAAACAATACGAAAGCGATGATTTTCTGATTGCTGCTGTATTGAGCGGTCAATTAAGTGCGAATGATGCAGAATATCTCAATGGAATTCGCAGCGACCATGACGATTTAGTTCAAGCATGTCTAAAACAAGAAGTCACAATTGAATGGACAAAAGCTCTAATGGATGCTGGTTTCAATTCTTACCCTGAAGCTGTAAGTGGCATCCTCAAAGGTACTGACCCGAAGGTTACTGCACGATTACTGAAACTAGATATCAATGAGCAATTACTGCCTCCAAATATTGGTAGGCGAAGAAAAAACAACGCAACTGACTCAACCAGCAAACAATCTGTTTCAGAATTTAATTACTGCCCGGTATGTTCTGGAAATAACCCTCAACAGCAAGAATTATGCATACATTGTGGTCATAGATTCTAAGGAGAAGCGATACTATGGCCGAATTTTCTGAGAACCTTCCCGATATAGGCGAAGGTGTAGTGGAAGGTGAGATAGTAGAATGGTTTGTAGAAATCGGGGCTTATGTAGAGACTGGGGATCCAATTGTATCTGTCATGACCGATAAAGCAACTGTAGAGGTCCCTTATCAATCTAAGAAATCAACTTATGTGAGTCATTTGCACGGCGAGGCTGGTGACATTGTTGCAGTTAATGAACCGATTATTAGCCTATCTGGAGTAACTAAAGAGGATATAAAAGGTGATTTTGAATACGTCATGGACAAGATCATGGAAGTAGACAGCAGATTAGTGGCTAAAGTTGGAGGGACTTACCGTTCGTTTCGCTCTCAAGATGTCTTTGGAAAAAATATCATTCATTTCAAAAAAGCGGTGCGTAACAATATCAAAGTAACATTGTCTACAGATAAATTTGACAGGCGCCTAGCAATACTTTTTTTCATGAATTTTTTTATGTGTAGGAACAAAAACCATGCGAAATTACACCGATTGGTTCGTGATGAATTAAGCATGGAGAAAAAATCTCAAACCTCTAATCTCGAATCCTGGGAAATAGATAGAATGTTACAGGAAAACGCCGATGAAATTTCCTCTTTAGATGGTACAAAAATAGCGGCATATATTGATCTAGGACTTGAGGAAAATTATGCTAAAGCCATAGTTGCTGGAATTGATGCTGATGAAATCATGACCTTATGGGAATCGGATTGGCGTAAACAATACGAAAATGATGATTTTTTGATTGCTGCAGTACTGAGTGGTCAATTAAGTGCGAGTGATGCAGAATATCTCAATGGAATTCGCAGTGACCATGACGATTTAGTTCAAGCTTGTCTTAGCGATGAGGTCTCAATTGAATGGACAAGAGCCCTGATGGATGCTGGTTTCAATTCTTACCCTGATGCTGTAAGTGGTATCCTCAAAGGTACTGACCCAAAGGTTACCGCACGATTACTGAAACTAGATGTAAAGTTTGATTTGTTACCACCAAAATTAGAATAGGCACAAATGGATAAGGCGAGTGTTATGAAATACAATATTGAAATGCAGCAAGACATCGATAACATTCTTGAAAGACTAGAGAAGGTATCAAAGGACGACCAAGACGATCCAGCAGTGACTAAGAAAAAGGTCCAACTGGCGAAAAGAGTTCTTGAAGACGCAGTAGATGAAAATGCGTTTGATGGTTTTGAACCTGGCATTCACCGGATTTGCGAGA
>MDTG01303830.1_pt1 | contig 12270 bp, 10 predicted proteins | sample 811421 | NCBI WGS metagenome assembly MDTG01 (sample SAMN05326645, study PRJNA326480) | marine metagenome | isolation source: seawater | place: Pacific Ocean: South East | collected 2011
ACTAGTTCAAAAAAAGATGGTATTATTTTTCAGCTAGTTTTCAATTTAACTCCATTTTATGCAGAATCTGGTGGTCAGGTTGGTGATGTTGGTTTCATAGAATCTAATGATGGTGATGTTGTTCATGTTTTAAACACTCTTAAAGAGGGTAGTTTAACGGTTCATATTACTAAAAATTTACCAAAGAAAGTAGATAATATTTTTAGAGCGGTTGTAGATAATAAAAACAGATTTAAAATTCAATGTAATCATACTGCAACTCATTTATTGCATGAAGCATTAAGACAGGTGCTAGGAAATCACGTTGAACAAAAAGGAAGTAGAGTTAGTTCACATAGTTTAAGATTTGATTTCTCTCATTTTTCTAAGCTAGGTCAAAATGAAATTTTAAAGGTTGAAAATTTTGTCAATTTGAGAATAGAAAACTCTATTGAACTACAAGAAAATAGGAATATCCCTATAAAAGAAGCTTTAAAAGATGGAGCCATTGGATTGTTTGGGGAAAAATATGGAGATGTTGTTAGGACAATTAAGTTTGGAAATTCATATGAATTATGTGGAGGTACACATGTAAATAATACCTCAGAACTATGGCAATTTAAAATAATTAGTGAAGGAGCAATAGCCTCTGGAATTAGAAGAGTAGAGGCAATCACTTACGACTCTGTAAAGAATTATTACAATTCAAAAATCAATGAATATAATAAAATTAAAAGTTTATTTAAAAACCCAAAAAATTTACTTGAATCAGTGAATTCTTTATCTGTTGAAAACTCATTACTAAGGAAAGAAATAGATATATTAAATAATGAAAAAGCAAAACAGATTAAGAATAATATTATCGAAAATTTAAAGACTTATTCTGGGGTTAATATTTACTCATCAGTTATCAAATTTAAACCTTCTAAAATTAAAGATTTATGCTTTTCAATTGGTGGAGATATTAATAATCTTTTTTTAATAGTAATTTCTCAAGAAAATAATAAGGTATATTGTTCATGCTTTATTTCAAAAAGTTTAGTTTCTGAAATGAATCTTAATGCTTCAGAAATTGTAGCTGAACTTGCAAAAGTAATAAATGGTAGAGGAGGAGGTCAGCCATTTTATGCTACTTGTACAGGTGATAATATTAAAGAAATAGAAAAATTAATTTCAACTGCTGAAAAACTACAAAAGCGATTAATTTCCTAAAATGTATTATTCCAAACAAAATATAATTGATGTTAGAAATAACATTAATAAATATGTTATCAAAACCCCTGTGCTTAGATTTGATTTTATTGATAGCTTATGTGATTGCAATGTTTTTTTTAAATGTGAAAACTTTCAGCATACAGGCTCATTTAAGTATAGAGCAGCTATTAACGCAATAACTAATATTCCTTCTGAATATAATAAATCAGGTATTATAACTCACTCCTCTGGAAATTTTGCTCACGCTCTTTCTAAAGCATCTAGAGAATTAAATATCCCTTGTCATATAGTGATGCCTTCTAATACTCCTAAATTCAAGAAATCTGCGGTTAAATTATACACAAATAATATAATTGAGTGCGAATCAAATTTAAAGGCTAGAGAATTTACTACAAATAAAATATTGAAAGAAAGAAAATTATATTTTATACACCCATCAAATAATATGGATGTGATTTTAGGTAATTCTACCTGTGCAACTGAGTTTGTTGAAGATCAGCCAAATCTTAATTATATTTTTTCCCCTATTGGAGGTGGAGGTTTAATTGCAGGCACATCACTTTCAATAAACAAATTTTCTAAAAATTGTAAAGTAATTGGAGCTGAACCTTCAAATGTTGACGATGCTTACAGATCACTTATTTCTGGTAAGATTGAAAAAAACATTACAACAAATACTATTGCTGATGGATTAAGAACCAATTTGGGTTCAATTAACTTTCCTATTATCCAAAAGCACGTAAAAGAAATACTATTGGTTTCTGAACAAGAAATATTAGATTCATTAGATATTATAATAAATAAATTAAAACTTGTGGTTGAGCCATCTAGCTCAGTAGTTCTTGCAGCGTTAATCAATAACAAATCGAGATTTAAAAACAAAAATGTAGGACTTATTATGTGTGGGGGTAATATTGATTTTAGTAATCTAAAATTTTAAATATTTAGTATAAATTATTTTCCATCTAAAATTTCTAATATATATACCCTCTTCATTATCAACTATAAAAGGTTTTTGTTTTAAAAATGAGATTAAAAACCCAGCTGTAGCAAATAAAATCTTGAGAGGATCATTTGTGTTAAAGGAAGATTTTATTATTGAGAGGATACTTAATACAACTCCAAATCTCATCTTATAAAGGGCTTCACCTTGAAAAAATTTTGATTTTAAAGAATATTTTTTTCCTGTAGATTTTAAGTGTTTTACTATCAAATTTTTATCAGTAAAAACTCTCCACCCTTTTTTTTGTGCTATTAAAACATCAACCGTATCCCATCCGATGGACGCCCTAATACCATTAATATCTTTAAAGCATTCAAGTCTGTATGCTTTTATAGGCCCTCTAACGTGAGATTTAGCAGCAACTTTTTCATATATCCATTCACCATTTTTTATTATGTATAGATTCCCACTAGCAATCCCTACTTTTAAATTCTCTAAAAATATATTTTTTATTTTTTCAATATAATTTTTGGGCAACTCAATATCTCCATCAAACTTACAAATCACATCGCATTTAACATTTAGTTTTTTTAACCCAAAATTAAATGCTTCTACTACTTTTTTTCCTGGGAAATGTTGATTCTTTGATTTATGGTCAATTATATCTATCCATTCATAATTATTAGAAATTTTATCAATTATTTTCCTTGTATTATCTGTTGAACTGTCATTCACATAAATTACTTTTTCAGGCTTAACGGTTTGATTGATAATTGAATTTATAGATTTTTCTATAAATTCCTCTTCGTTAAAAACTGGTATAATAATACAAACTTTCATCAATTTATTTTTTTTGCATAAATAATTAAATATCTATTTGTAAATAGTCTCAGAAAGGGTCTAAAACCAATTTTTTTGACAGGATTTGTGAATTTTTTTTCATCTATTATTTCCCATCCTGTTTTTTTAAGTAATAGTTTAAACTGCCATTCTTCAAATTCATGGAAGTGATTATCCCTTTCATCATGAGGATTCCTATAGGCAGATGAAAACCAAAGTCTCATGGGTACACTACATACTAACTTATCAGACTTTATTGATCTTAATACTTGAAATGGATTTAGCAAATGTTCAAATATTTGAAAAGCTGTAGTAACAGAATAGTTAGATTTTTTTAGACTTGATTGATTTATGTCTAAGTCTTCACCAGTAGTATTAGATACATTATATCCATTTTCTTTTAAAATCTTTGACAAGGGGTTTTCAATACCAAGATCTAAGATATTCTCATCATTACTTATATGTTTTTGAACAAAATCAATTGTGATTTTATATCTTTTTGATGGATAATTGTTTTGATACATTTATTATAATTGGTACACCATTGCATTTATATGCATTCCCGCACCTACACTAGCAAAAATAATTTTATCACCCTTTTCAATTTTGTGATCACCAAGCTTACCTCTGACGATTAAATCAAACATTGTTGGAACTGTAGCCACTGAACTATTTCCAAAACGGTCAACTGTTAAGGGCATAATATTTTCAGGAGCTTGCTTATGAAAAAGTTTATATAATCTTCGAACTATTGCATCATCCATTTTAGCATTTGCTTGATGAATTAATATTTTTTTAATTTCAGAAATATCAGTATTAGCTTTATCAAGACATTCTTTCATAGCAGCAGGTACGTGAGTTAAAGCAAATTCATAAACTTTTCGACCTCTCATTTTTATATATTTTGTTTTTTTATCTAAATCTGGATTATAAGATTTTCCATAGTATAGATAAAATACTTCATCATCGGTATAAGAAGCAGTATTATGAGATATTATGCCACCATCATATTCACTTTTTTCTATGATTGTAGCCCCAGCTCCATCTGCAAAAATCATGGAGTCTCTGTCGTTAATGTCAACTACCCTTGAAAGGGTATCCGCTCCGATAACTAGACATTTATTTGCCATTCCAGCTTTGATAAATGCATAGCCTTGAATCATACCTTCAAGCCAACCTGGACATCCAAATAATATGTCATAGGCTACACACTTAGGATTTTTAATTTTAAGCATGTTTTTTACCCTTACCGCTAAGCTTGGAAAAACATCAACCTGATCAGAATCATTTGAAGCATTGCCAAAATTATGCGCTAAAATTATATAATCGATAGTTTCAGGATCTACTTTTGAATTTTCAATAGCATTTTTAGCTGCTAAATATGCAAGATCTGATGTGTTTAATTCATCTTTGGCATAACGTCTCTCTTTAATACCTGTAATTTTTTGAAATTTTTCAACAATTTCTTCATTTATAGTTTCGATTTTTTTTCCATCTATATCAAAAAAAACTCTATCCAGAAATTTAGAATTATCTTGAATTAGCGAAGGTATATATGTTCCGCTTCCGGTTATTTTTACGTTCATTTGATGAATTAGTTTTTAGTTTAGTAAACTTATTAAATTAATATAATTAAATAAAAATTAATCAGTGTATAATTCTATTGGTCCACAACTACAAATTAAGTTTCTATCACCATATGCATCATCAACTTTTCTTACGCTTGGCCAAAATTTATTTTCAGCTATATAGTCTAAAGGAAAAGCTGCTTTTTCTCTTGTATATGGAAATTCCCATTTATCATTAGTTAACATCTCCAATGTATGTGGTGCATTTTTTAGAATATTGTTTTTATCATTAATATCACAATTATTGATTTCATTTTTTATTGAAATCATAGCATCACAAAATCTATCTATCTCGTCAAGACTTTCACTTTCAGTTGGTTCAATCATCATGGTTCCTGCAACAGGGAATGAAACTGTGGGCGCATGAAATCCATAATCCATTAATCTTTTAGCAATATCACTTACTTCAATCCCGTTAGCCTTAAACTCCCTGCAGTCAATAATCATTTCATGTGCAGATCTGTCTTTATCACCTGCGTATAGAATAGGGTAGTCATCTTTCAATCTTTCTTTAATATAGTTTGCATTAAGTATTGCAATTTCAGTAGATTTTTTTAATCCATTTGGACCTAACATACATATATACCCATAAGAAATTAAGCATGCCATTGCTGAACCAAATGGAGCAGCAGAAATTGCATCTATGGCATTATCTCCACCGACTTTGATTATTGGATTACTAGGCAAAAATGGTGTTAAATGTTTGGCAACACAGATTGGTCCAACACCAGGCCCGCCTCCTCCGTGAGGAATAGCAAATGTTTTGTGAAGATTCAAATGGCAAACATCGGCCCCAATTGCCATTGGACTTGTTAATCCAACTTGAGCATTCATATTAGCTCCGTCCATGTAAACTAGCCCACCGTTATCATGAATAGTTTTAGTAATTTCTTTAATATCAGATTCAAAGACTCCGTGAGTTGAAGGGTATGTAATCATTAAAGCAGCTAAATTATCTTTATATTTCAAAGCTTTTTCTGTTAAATCATCAATATCAATATTCCCTTTCTCAGTTGATTTAATAACGATAACTTTCATACCAGCCATGACGGCGCTTGCAGGGTTAGTTCCGTGGGCTGATGAGGGAATTAAACAAATATTTCTATGCTCATCATTGTTATACAAATGAAATGCTCTAATAACCATTAAACCAGCAAATTCACCTTGAGCACCTGAATTAGGTTGAAGTGATACGGAATGAAAACCTGTTATTTCAGCCAATTGTTTTTCTAGCTTATTTAAAATATATTCATAACCTTGTGCTTGATTTACAGGAACAAAGGGATGAATATTTCCCCATCTGTTCCAGCTTAAGGGGAGCATTTGTGAAGCAGCATTTAGTTTCATTGTACAAGACCCTAGGGATATCATAGATCTATTTAATGCTAGGTCTTTATTTTCTAAACTCTTTATGTAACGCATCAGTTTGGTTTCCGAATGGTATTTAGAAAAAACTTTGTCTTTTAGGAATCCTGTATTTCTTTTGTAATCATTAGGGATATTTATAGAATTATTTAAAACATTAATTTTATCTATTTTTTTTCCAGTGTATTGAATAAATACTTCAATAATTTTATTTAAATCATCAATCGTAGTTGTTTCATTAATTGAAATAGAAACCAACTTATCAGATGGATAGTAAAAATTAATTTCTTTTTTTTCTGAGAGACTTAAAATAGATTTTTTATCGGCTTTGAAACTTATTGTATCAAAAAAGTTTTTATTCATGTTTACTAATCCAAGTTCAGATAATTTATTTGAAAGGGTAGAAGCCATAAAATGAACTTTATTTCCAATTTCTTTTAATCCTTCATTACCATGATATACAGCATACATTCCTGCCATAACCGCTAATAATACTTGAGCTGTGCAAATATTCGAAGTAGCTCGGTCTCTTTTAATATGTTGCTCTCTAGTTTGAAGGGCCATTCTAAGTGCCCTTTTGCCATTTGCATCAATTGTAACTCCGATTATTCTTCCAGGAATATTTCTTTTAAATTCAGCTTTTGTGGCAAAGTATCCTGCGTGAGGACCACCATATCCTAGAGGAATGCCAAATCTTTGAGTACTTCCAACAACAACATCGGCACCCATTTGACCTGGTTCTTTTAACAGAGTTAAACTTAAAATATCTGCAGCAACAGCTGTTTTAATTTCAAGATTTTTACACTTATCTATAAACGGCTGAATATCGTTTATTTTTCCACTTGCCCCGGGATATTGGATTATTGAACCAAAAAAAGAACTATCAAGGGTTACATTTTCTAAATTATCGATTACAAGTTCAATTCCAAGTGGGTTAGATCTTGTTTTTAGCAGTGATAATGTTTGAGGAAATATATCATCAGAAACAAAAAACTTTACAGAATTATTTTTCTTTTGATCTCTAGTTCTTACCGAATACAATAAAGACATTGCCTCAGCAGCAGCAGTACTTTCATCTAATAAAGATGCATTTGCCAACTCCATACCTGTCAAGTCAGAAATCATAGTTTGAAAATTTAGTAATGCTTCAAGTCTACCCTGTGCAATTTCAGCTTGGTATGGTGTGTAAGCTGTATACCACCCAGGATTTTCTAGAATATTTCTTTGGATCACTGCAGGCATATAAGATCTATTATATCCAAGCCCAATATATGTTTTGAACACTTTATTTTTTGAAGAAATATTTTTCAGATGCATTAAGTAATCAGCCTCACTCATTTCTGGCTCTAAATCAATTCCTTTTTCTAATCTAATATTCTCAGGAATTGTTTCGTCGATTAAAGTTTCTAATGAATCAACTCCTATAAATTTTAGCATTTCCTTAACTTCAAACGCGTTAGGTCCTACGTGTCTATTTAAAAATAATTCAGTTTTCATATGCAAAATGATGACGATAAAAGTAAATAATTAAAGAGATTTTTATATTGTTTATATTTATAAATAATGAACAAGATTTATGGGTTTATTAACAAATAAAATAAAAGAAATTTTTGACTACTATATTAAATCTAGTCTACACGTATCTTTGTGTGTAATTTCCTTCACTTTTCTGATATATATTCAGAATAATATACATATTAATTTAACCGAAATTTTGTTAGTTTTTACCTCTACTTATGTTTCTTATAATTTTATAAAATTTAAAGAAATACTTATATCAAGAAGCAAGCCAATTAGTGATAATTTAAAGTCTTTTTTTTTCACCTCTATAATATTCTCATTTATTTTAATTATTCTCTTTTTTAAAGTTGAGATAAGAAAACAAATGGTTGTGATTTTAGTAATAATTTTAACTCTAGCATATTCTGTATCTTTTTTTGGCTTAAGTCGTTTGAGAAATTATCCTTTACTTAAAATTTCTACAGTGTCTCTTTCTTGGTCTTTAATAATTGTTGTTTTTCCTTTTATCGACAAATTGGGCTCTGTCGAATTGCTTTATTATTTTATTTCTATATTTTTAATAACGTTTGTTGAGATAATTCCTTTTGAAATTAGAGACATGAAAAATGATTTAAATGTCGTTAAAACAATTGTTCATGATTATGGGATCTCAAAAACTAAAAAAATCGGCTATTTATTGTTGATTATTATTTTTCTTGTTAGCCTTTTTTATTGCATAAATTATAAAAATTTCAAAAATTTAATTTCACTAACTATTGTTTTAATATTATTAGGAGTGTTAATTTTAAAAAGTGAACACAATCAAAATAAATATTTTAGTCCTTTTATAGTAGAATCAATTCCAATTTACTGGTTAATAATTGAAATCTTATTACAATTCTTTTTCAGAATTGATAACCTTTTGCTTTAAATCACTTTTATATTTCACAAGCTTTCCCGCAATTTGATTATTGCTCAAGCCAATAATTTGAATTGCTAGAATTCCTGCATTTTTAGACCCATTTAATGCAACTGTTGCTACAGGCACTCCGTTAGGCATTTGTAGAATTGATAATACAGAATCCCACCCATCAATAGAATTTCTTGATTTGACTGGAACACCAATCACAGGTAGAGTTGTGATTGAAGCTACCATACCCGGAAGATGTGCGGCTCCACCTGCCCCTGCAATGATAACCTTAATCCCATTTTCTTTTGCATTTTTAGCATATTCAAACATTTTATCAGGGGTTCTATGCGCTGAGACAATTTTAACCTCACAATCAATTTCAAAATCTTTTAATATATCGATTGCATCTTGCATTACAGGTAAATCACTTTTACTACCCATTATTATTCCAACTTGTTTCATTTTATGCTCTTACTTTTATTTGTTCTTTAATTTTTTTCCCTATTTCAATTGCCTTAGAAATGTTTTTATTTACAATGGTTATATGCCCCATTTTTCTATTCATTCTTGATTTTTTCTTTCCGTAAATATGAATATTTACACCATCTTCATCAAAAACCTTATTTATATTTTCATAAATAACTTCCCCTTCATTTTCATTCTCACCTACCAAATTTACCATAATTCCAGGAATTATAATTTTGGGATTAGATAACGGCAAATTTAAAATACATCTAATATGTTGGTCAAACTGAGAAATAGAGCAGCATTCAATTGTATGATGACCAGAATTATGTGGTCTTGGCGCTACTTCATTTATTAAAATATCGTCTTTATTTGTTAGAAAAAATTCAACAGCTAAAAGACCTACCATATCAAATTCTTCCGATGTTCTTAAAGCAATTTCATATGCTTTATTTTCAATTTCTGCAGAAATTTTTGCTGGACACATTACATACTCAACTAAATTAGAGTTTTTATTAAATTCCATTTCAACTATTGGGAAACATTTCTTTTCTCCATTGAGATTTCTTGAAACTATAACTGATAGTTCTTTTTTAATTAAAATTTTTTCTTCAATCAAAAAGTCAGTTTCAGGCAGGTTTTCTAAATCATCAATACTATTAACTATTTTAACGCCTTTTCCATCATATCCGAATTTAGAACTTTTCCACACAAAAGGAAACTTAAATAATCCTTTAATTAAATCATCATTCAGAGTTTTTAAATTTTTATAATTTTTATATCTGGATGTGGGTAAGTTATTATTGTAATAAAAATTTTTCTGATCAGATTTATTTTGAATTATTTTAAGAGCTCTGGAGGATGGATAGACTTTTTTACCAATTTTTTCAAGAGCCTCCAATGCATCTGTATTTACATTTTCGATTTCTACTGTTATTACATCTACCTCTTTGCCAAAATTTAATACATCTTCAAAATCAGTTAATTGACCAATTACAAATTCATCTGCAATTTTATTGCACGGTGCATCTTTACTGGGATCCATAACTTTTGTAAAAACATCATATCTTTTACAATCATACAATAGCATCTTGCCTAGTTGACCTCCTCCAAGAATTCCTAATTTAAAATTTGAACTAAAAAATTGCATAAATTCTAATTTATAAGAATGTAGGAGCAAAAATACATTTTAATATTTAATCAATTAGATATTCAACTTGCCAAAGATTATATTTGTTCTTTAAATAAGATTAAAATGATAAATATTGTGCTATTTGGGCCCCCTGGTGCGGGAAAAGGAACTCAGGCCGAAAAAATTAGAGATAAATATGATTTATTCCATATTTCTACAGGAGATGTTTTCAGATACAATATTAAGAATAAGACAAAATTGGGAGTATTGGCAAAAGAATTTATGGATAAAGGGGATTTAGTTCCTGACAATGTTACAATAGACATGTTAAATGATGTCGTTGAAAAAAATTTAGATGTTAATGGTTTTATATTCGATGGTTTCCCCAGAACCAAAAGCCAAGCTGAGGCATTAGATAGTTTATTAAATAAATACAAGACCTCAATTTCTGGTATGATTGCTCTTGAAGTAGATGATGAGATATTAATAAATAGATTATTGGAAAGAGGTAAGGTCAGCGGTAGAGCTGATGATTCAAATAGTCATATAATTAAAAACAGAATAAATGAGTACTATAATAAAACAGCGATTTTAAAAACTTTTTATCAAAGAAAAAACTGTTATTTTGGAGTTGATGGCGTTGGAGAAATTAATGAGATTACATCCAGAATTATAAAAGTTATGGACAACCTTTAAAATTATTAAATGACTGAGGGGAATTTTGTAGACTATGTTAAAATTAATATTTCATCCGGTAAGGGAGGTAAAGGTTCTACACACCTAAGAAGAGAGAAATTTGTTGCAAAAGGTGGTCCAGATGGTGGAGATGGTGGAAGAGGTGGACATATCATCCTTAGAGGTAACTCTAACTATTGGACCTTATATCATTTAAAGTTTAAAAGACATTTTAGAGCCGAGAACGGTAATGATGGAGGAAAAAGTAGATTAACTGGAGCTAATGGAAAAGATATAGTAATTGATGTTCCCTTAGGTACTGTGATAAAAGACACAATTGACAAGGAAATTCTTTTTGAAATAACGCATGAGGGAGAAGAAAAGATAGTATGTGAAGGCGGAAAAGGTGGTAGAGGTAATTGGCATTTTAAATCGTCTACTAACCAAACTCCCAGATATTCACAACCTGGACTGTCAAAGCAGGAAATGCAAATAACATTGGAATTAAAGGTCTTAGCTGATGTTGGTTTAGTAGGATTTCCAAATGCCGGTAAATCAACATTACTGTCTGTTGTTACTGATGCAAAGCCAAAAATAGCAGATTATGAATTTACTACACTAAAACCAAATTTAGGAATAGTAAAATACAGAGATTATAAATCTTTTATAATGGCTGATATTCCAGGAATTATTGAAGGGGCATCAGATGGTAAAGGACTAGGGCATTATTTTTTAAGACATATTGAAAGAAATTCAACTTTATTATTTTTAATTCCGTCCGACTCTGATGATATTGTTAAAAGCTATAACATTCTAATTGGTGAATTAAAGAAATATAATCCAGAGATGTTAGATAAAAGTCGGCTAATTGCAATTACTAAAAGTGATTTATTGGATGATGAATTGATTAATGAAATAAAATTAGAGTTAAATGACTCACTTAATATTGAGTTTATATTTATATCATCATTATCTAATTTTGGTCTTATTGAATTAAAAGACAAAATCTGGGAAATGCTCAACTGAAAATATTATGACTAAATTATTATTTTCAGTTTTTCAGATTTGTATAATTTTCTTTTTTCATATTTCCTTATGCTCTCAAAATAGAAATCTTGATTCACTTTTAGCAGAACATAATATTAAATTAACCAATGAAAAAGTTATTGTTTTAATAGGCGAGGAGTATGCTGCTCAAAAGAAGTGGGATTTGGCAATTAAATTTTATAAAAAACTTGTTGAATTAGATCCTGAAAATTCTGATTATTTTTATCGATTAGGGGGGACTCAGGCAGCTTATTCAGAAACAATCAGCAAGTTTAAGGTTCTATCTCTTATTAAGAAGGCTAAATTAAATTTAATAAAAGCCAATAAACTTGATAAATCTAATATTTTTAGCAGATGGGCTTTGGTACAAATTTTAACAGAATTACCAGCAATAATTGGAGGAGACAAAGAAAAAGCTAAAATGTATACTGATGAAATATTTAATATTTCAAAAATACATGGATTATTAGCAAAACAATATATTTATAGTTTTGCAGGCAATAATGATAAACTTCAAAATATTGAAGATGACATTGTAGATTTATTAGAAAAAGAACCAAACCTGTTTGAT
>MDTG01353176.1_pt1 | contig 12270 bp, 9 predicted proteins | sample 811421 | NCBI WGS metagenome assembly MDTG01 (sample SAMN05326645, study PRJNA326480) | marine metagenome | isolation source: seawater | place: Pacific Ocean: South East | collected 2011
AGTCAAACCCAATACTAAATGGATACAGCACATTACAGAAAACTCGAAACAATGTATTTGGGCGCAAACGTCAACACAAAAATTTTTGATACAACGACTTGTAAAATTGAAGCTGAAAAAGCAACCATTACACTAGATATTTCTGAAGACTATTTTCATGCGTTGGGCGCAATACATGGGGCCGTTTACTTTAAAACATTAGATGATGCCGCATATTTCGCTGTGAGCTCAGTTGTAAAAGATTGCTTTATGCTTACCTCATCTTTCAACATAAATATTCTACGGCCTGTTTCGAAAGGGAAGCTAACCGCTATTGGAACGATTCGTTATAAGTCCTCTAATCTCTTTGCTGCCGAGGCTAAATTGTATAATCAAGATGGAAAAGAAGTGGCTTTTGGAACCGGAAATTTCGCGAAGAGTAAAATACTGTTATCTGAAGAAGTTGGGTATAAATAAGCCTGTCTTAATCGGCTAAAATCTCATGTACATTCTCCTTGATTTTCTGACTCAAACCATCAGTAGGCAGGTCGTTATCATCTGTTCCGAAAGGGTCTTCAATTTCTTCAGCTAAGATTTCCATGCTTACCAAAATATAAAAAACGAAAATCGAAACAATTGAGGAATAATACCCAAAAGAATTGACAAACGCCAAGGGTAGGGTTGTAACATATAAAAAGATGAATTTTTTGAAAAACACACTGTAAGAATATGGAATCGGGGTGTTTTTTATACGCTCACATGCTCCTATGATATCAGAAAAACTTTTCATGTTGGTGTCTACTACGATATAGTTTTGTTCTGAAAGCGCTCCTGTTTGTTTTAATACTTCTAACCTCGTGTACAGACCCTTGAGAATATAGTTGGGCTTGTGATCAAAGGATTCTATTTCTTGAAGCTCTTTTGCCGTTAGGTCTAATTGATCCAGGGCTACGCCTTCTCTCAAATGTTCTTTCATAGCAAATGCAAAATTTGAAATCATTCTTCGAAAATAGGCCCGGTCGTCATTATGCTTAGCCAAGGTGCTAATCTTTAAAGAAAGGTTTCTTGAGTTGTTAACAAGTTCTCCCCACTTCTTTCTGCCTTCCCACCAACGATCATAAGCCGTGTTCGTTCTAAAAACAAGAAGTAAAGAAAGTGCAAAACCCACCAAAGAATACACCTGCATTAGACTATTTAACGGCTCAGTATTTTCAACAAAAGTAACCTCTAAGTATGCGATTCCAAGGGTTAGTAACCCTATTGCTATGAGCTCTTTCCAGAGCTTAGTAAATGTATCACTGTGCTTGAGTGAAACGATATGTTTAAACCAGGTTTTAGGGTTGTATTTAATCATTTTATTTTTTTCTAAAAATACAAAAGCTTTGTATTTATAGTGTGCTACTATTGATTTTTGTATCTTCGATTACACAAGTTTTATGAAACCTATTTAATGGAAAACCTGCATTTTAGAAGCGCAAAAGCGCAAGACCTTCAGGCAATTTGGAGCATTATACAGCAAGCTATTTTGAGACGAAAAAAGGACGGCAGCAACCAGTGGCAAGACGGCTACCCTAACCCATCAGTCATACAAAACGATATTGACAAAGGTTGCGGATTTGTGTTGCTGGAAGGAAAAACGATCGCTGGATATACCGCTATCCTCATAAACGATGAACCTGAATATGCGAACCTTGAGGGCGAGTGGCTCAGCAATGATGATTTTGTCGTATTTCACCGCGTTGCCATTTCACAAGACCACCTTGGAAAAGGTCTTGCCAAAAAGATGTTCTTGTACATCGAAGACTTTGCAAAGCAACATAAAATCATCAGTGTAAAAGCAGATACCAATTTTGACAACCCTGCCATGCTTGCATTATTTGAAAAGCTAGGATACCATTACTGCGGCCAGGTTTATTTTCGAGGAAGCCCGAGAAAAGCCTACGAAAAACTATTACAGCCATAGAGCTACGTTCAGCTTATGAAAGAAGCCATTACAAAAGCCTTTGGAATCCACCCGCTTGAAATCAAAAAGCTAAATGGATACGAAAATGAAAACTACCTCATCAAAGCAGAAGGGGCGCAGTATATTTTCAAAACTTATGCGTCGGCAAAAAGCACTACCGAGCTCCTCAAAGCAGAGTGCAAAGCCTTACTTTACTTGCAAAGCAAAACGGTCTCAAAAACACCTATTCCAATTCCTTTTCTATCTGGAGAATTCGTTAAAACCATAGCCTTAAAAAAAGAGCAGAAGTGTTGTCGCATGTTGTCATTTTTACATGGTGATTTTTTAGGCGATATTTCACCAAACAAGTTGCTTATGGGCAACCTAGGAACCTTTATTTCAGACATAAATCAAAAGCTTGAGGGTTTTCATAGTGATACAATACGTGCTCGAAATTATGAATGGGACTTGCAAAACCTACTTCTCAATCGAAAATATATTTCCACTATTCCAGACGCAAAACAAAGACGGGTTGTTGCGTACTTTTTCCAAAAATTCGAGCTAATTGTTGCGCCTTGTATCCCCGATCTCCGCAAAGCCTACATACATAGCGATTTTAATGAATGGAATGTTTTAGTAAAGGAAGACCAGGCGCTTGGCTTAATTGATTTTGGCGACATGGTTTATTCTCCTTTAGTCAACGAAGTTGCAACTGCGTTAGCTTATATAAGCTATGATAAAGGCTCCTTTTTTGACTGGACGACACCTTTTTTAAAAGCTTATCACCAAGTGGTCCCCTTGAAGAAAAAAGAACTCAGCTTGTTGTATTACCTTATTGCAACAAAGCTTTGTATAAGTGTTTGTCAATCTGCCAACGCAAGACTGCTGCAACCTGAAAACAAGTACGCATCTGTAAGCGAAAAAAACGCTTGGAAGATGCTACATGCGTTACTAAAGCTAAACCCAATCGCTGTTGAAAGCCATTTTATGAAAGTCCTAGGCTTCAGTAAAGAAACAACACCCGATATTGCGCAAAAAGTGAAAAACCGAGCACGACATTTTAGCAATAGTTTATCGGTGAGCTACCAACAACCCATCTATATGTCTGGGGCGGCATTTCAATACATGTATGACGGATATGGAAACACCTTTTTAGATGCTTATAACAACATCCCTCACGTAGGGCACTCCCACCCAAAAGTAGTCGCCGCAGGACAAAAACAGATGGCTACCTTAAATACCAATACACGCTACCTGTATGACTTGCTATCAGAATATGCGGAAGCATTATTGCAAAAACTTCCAAAGAAGCTTAACAAGGTTTTCTTTGTAAACTCAGGTAGCGAAGCCAACGACCTCGCCATTCGAATGGCTAAAAAACATAGTGGAAAACAAAACATAATGGTTTTAGAGCATGGCTACCACGGACATACCCAAACCGGCATTGACATTAGTGATTATAAATTCAATAACCCAAAAGGACAAGGGCAAAAAGAACACATCATAAAAGCGCCAATTCCAAAGGAGTATATGGGGAAGCATGAGGGGAATGAGCAAGCTGGTGTGCTTTATGCAAAAGAGGCCATCAAACAGCTTCGAAACAACACAGAGGGAGTTGCTGCTTTTATTGCAGAACCAATCGTTGGTTGTGGTGGGCAGGTTCCTTTAGCACCAGGTTATTTAAAAGCATTGTATCCTGAAATTAGAAAAAGAGGAGGGCTCTGCATCAGTGACGAGGTTCAAACTGGGTTTGGAAGACTTGGATCCGTTTTTTGGGGATACGAGCGCCATGGCGTAGAACCCGACATGGTTGTTATTGGAAAACCAATGGGAAATGGTCACCCGATGGGAGCTGTCATCACGTCTGAAGAAATAGCAGTTTCTTTTGCAAAAGATGTTGAGTTTTTCAGCTCTTTTGGAGGAAATCCCGTCTCCTGTGCAATAGGAAAAGCAGTATTAGAGGTCATTGAAGAGGAAAAGCTTCAAGAGAATGCATTGAAAGTTGGTTCGTATTATAATTCTCTTTTAAAAACAATTCAAAAAGACGATCCCCGCATCGGAGATGTTCGCGGAGAAGGCTTGTTCCTCGGTATTGAGCTAATCGACACACAGGGAAAACCAAATACAAACCTAGCTCAATTTTTAAAGAATGAGCTTCGAAAACGCCACGTACTCATTAGCACAGACGGCCCCTCAGACAGTGTATTAAAAACCAAACCACCCATTATCTTTAGTAAAGAAGACGCTGATCGCGTTGCCTCAGAGCTGCAGCGCGCACTAAAATTATATCCGGTATAAAATACACTCCCTCATTTTATTTCTTATAAAGAAGAAAAAACAAGGTCATTGGCTAATTTTGTATCGCCTTCTTTTTGTTTATCTTTAATATAAAATCCGAACTTATGTTTGACTTTCATGTACATGAAAATATTGCAAAAGCAGAAACGCTACCAGCTTCTTTTTATCGAGAAGATGCTGTGTTTGACGGGCTAAAGAAATATGTTTTTAGACACTCCTGGCAATGGAAAGGATGCGCTAATGTTCTATTTCCTGTTGATGACTACGTGCAACCAATGTCTTTTTTAGAGGACTTTATTGAAGAGCCTGTATTTCTGAAAAAAAACAACAATAGCGCGGAAATAAACTGCTTTTCAAATGTTTGTACGCATCGAGGAAACCTGATTTTTCATCACGAATGCAGGTCAAAGCGCATCGCATGTGGATACCATGGTCGGCAGTGGAAAAAAAACGGCGAGCTAAAGTTTATGCCAGAATTCAATGACGTAGAAAACTTTCCAAGGGCTTGTGACCACCTAAAAAAATATCCAACTGCCAGGCTGGGCCCTCATGTTTTTGCCTCACTGAACCCATCCTTTTCCATAGAAGCTGTTTTTAATAAAATGAATGAACGTATTGGGTTTTTACCCCTTGAGCTTTTCAAGTATGATGCCAAGCACAGTAAAGATTACCTCATCAATTGTCACTGGGCATTGTATTGCGACAATTACCTAGAGGGGTTTCATATCCCTTTTGTTCACGATGACCTGAATGACGTACTGGATTATGGAAGCTATAAAACAGAGCTTTTTGATAACGGATCTTTACAAATTGGCTACTCAAAAGGAGGAGAAGATGTATTTGAGTTTCCCGATGGACACCCGGATGAAGGAAAACACGTTGCTGCATATTACTATTGGATTTTCCCCAACATGATGTTTAATTTTTATCCCTGGGGCCTGTCTATTAATATCGTTAAGCCTCTGTCAAAAAACAAGACCCGCGTTATTTTTCGCTCTTTTGTATGGGACAACTCTAAGCTAAGTGATGGTGCAGGGGCGGTTCTTGATAAAGTTGAAAGAGAAGATGAGTTTGTCGTAGAAGGAGTTCATAAAGGACTTCAGTCTCGCACCTACCAAACAGGGCGGTTCTCCCCAACGCGCGAACAAGGGGTACACCACTTCCACAGGCTATTGGCCAAGCACCTCAATCAAGGGGGGTAAATAAAAAACGAAGCATACAGTGTCAATGTTTCTTATGATGAAAGCATAAAAAACTTCAAGGTTATACGTTAACCTGTATTTAACTCGCTTAGCTTTAAAAGAGGTTACGAGCAAACATCTTTGTACTTTTACGCTGTGCACCAAAACGAACTCCTTCATCTATTTAATAACCCAATTGCTAACTCAGAATGGCCTCACGTTTTTCCTTATCCTTTCTATCATAAACCAGATAATTTAGCGCTTAAAGCTGCGGAACATGTAAAGCGACTTATTGAAGTTGAAATCAAGCACAATTTCGATAAGCGAGGTAAAATGTTTGGGGTTCTTGTGGTTGAGTATAAACCAGGTAAACTTGGTTTTTTAATGGGCTATTCGGGAAAACTACAGGACGATGAAAGACCAAGTGGTTTCGTTCCTCCTGTTGTTGACGTGCATAAAAAAACCAGTTTTTTTAAACAAGAAGAGAAAAAACTAGATGCGCTCACCGAAAAAATAGATGCAATAGCTGTTCATCCTCAGTTCATAAACGCAAAAAAGGATTTCCAAAAGGCACAGATTGAGTACAATCAATTTATTAACACTAGCCGCAGTGAAATAAAAAAAAAACAAGGCCCAAAGAAAAAAAATCAGAGCGGCTGTTCTCAACAAAGAAAAGCAACTTGATGCGCTTTCACTCTTAAATCAAGAAAGTCAAATGGAGCAAATGGCATACAAGAAAGAAAAGAAGCTCCGTTCTGATTATTTAATCAGACTTGAAAAGGCTTTTTTATGTTTTGAAAAAGATATCGCGGAACTCAAAACTCAGAGGTCAAATAAATCTAAAAAGCTCCAAGAAAAGGTTTTTAAAACGGCTTCTTTTTTAAACTATGACGGGGGCGAAAAAGACCTTTTGTCTTTGTTTAAAGAAACTTATGAAGGAGTTCCTCCTGCTGGTGCGGGAGAGTGCTCAGCCCCGCGTCTATTGCAAAGTTGTTACAAAATGGAGTTTAAACCAATTACCTTTACCGAGTTTTGGTGGGGCGCCCCGCCCAAAAAACAGCTTCGTCTACACAATACGCATTACGCCGCTTGTAGAGGAAAATGCGAGCCTATTTTAAACCACATGTTGGAAGGGGTTAATGTAGAGGAGAGCCCACTTGATACTACCCAAAAAGACAAGCTTATAGAGAAACTGTACGAAGACAAGGACCTGCTAGTTGTGAATAAACCACATGGCTTACTTTCTGTTCCTGGAAAAAACATAAAACAATCCGTTATTAGCGTTTTGAAAAAAGAACATTCAGCAACATTTGAACTGTACCCTGTTCATCGCCTGGACCGTCAAACTTCTGGTGTATTACTGTTAGCAAAAAATAAACCTGCGCTTGCAGCGCTGCAAATGCAATTCGAAAAAAGAAGCACAAAAAAAGAATATGTGGCTTTACTTGATGGAACACTCACTCAAAAAGAGGGAACAATTGTACTCCCCTTGGCAACAGACTATAACGACCGTCCTCGACAACTCGTTTGTTTTGAAAGAGGAAAGTATGCAGAAACAACATTTGCACTTTTAGGGGTTGAAAAAAACACCTCGCGCGTACGTTTTTATCCCAAAACGGGAAGGAGCCATCAACTTCGTGTTCATTCAGCTTTTCATGATGGACTTAACATGGCTATTGTAGGGGATGATTTGTACGGGAAGCATCAAGACAGAATGTATCTACATGCTGAAAGGCTCGTTTTTATGCACCCAGAAACAAACAAAGAGGTGACGGTTTTCTCAAAAACACCTTTTTAAAAACAATAATGGTCCCTTTGGTTAAGTTGTAGGCAATTTATTATCGATGTTCTCTAAGATAAAATATTAAAAAAAAGAGGCTCGCTTCTCTTTTTACTTTGTTTAAAAAGCACATTAAACCCTAATCAGGAATAGAAAAAGTAAATACACTTCCTTTCCCTTCTTTAGAAGAAAAAGAAACCTCTCCCCCATGGTTTTCAACGATTTGTTTTACAAGAGAAAGACCGATTCCAGACCCTGAAGACTTCGTTGTAAATCTAGGAATAAAGACGCGCTTGTTGTTCTCGGATTCAATTCCACAGCCGTTGTCTACAACAGAAATAATAACCCCGCTTTTTTGGTCGTTATCTTTAAGTATGACCTTAATTGTGCCGTGTCCTCTATTCTGAAAAGATTGAATGGAGTTCTTAATGAGGTTATTTAATACTTGAACCATTTGATCCTTGTCGATCAATATTGTTTTTTCTTTAATCAGTGCCGTAAACTCAAGCTCGTATTTTTCGTCGCCTTGAAAGACCGCTAAAGTGTTTTGGGTAAGTTGGACAATGTCTTGTGGTTCTTTTTGTGGTTCTGGCATACGGGCGAAATTCGAAAACTCATTAGCAATCCTTGCTAAACCATCTATTTGTTCAATAATTCCGTTGACGACCTTCTTGATTTTTTCCAAACTTCCTTGTGGATCCTCAACGTTGTAGCTTCTAAGTAAGTGTTGAACACTTAGCTTCATAGGTGTTAATGGGTTTTTTATTTCATGGGCGACTTGCTTAGCCATCTCTCTCCAAGCTGACTCCCTCTCTGTTCTAGAAAGTTGGTCCGCAGCACGTTCAAGCTCCTCGATTTTTTCATTATACAACCGAACAATAGATCCTATTTCGTCATTGGCCACATAAGCTATTTTCTTGTTCCGTTCGCCAAGGCGCAACTTTGAAAGGCTTTCCTGTAGTACTTGAAGGGGTAATGTTAACCAGTTTGAGATGACTAGTGAAAGAATAATTGATATGGCTAATAAAAACATAAAAACATTTATGATTGCCACCAAAAACGCTTGGATTTGAGATTCATAATCTTCTTGCTGACCAAAATGCTGAAGGTTAATATAGCCCAATGTTCTAAGCTCTTTATTATATACAGGCATGTATGATGAGGTGTAGCTTAGTTTTCCAATACTCTCCTGCTGAGAGAAATGAATTTTTTCTCTATTGCTGAGGTTCTCAAAAGCACTTGCATTGATTTGTTTGCTAAGCAATCCTAGGTTGAAAATTTGAGGCCTTGAAGAAGACACTAAAAACCCGTCTGAATCGTAAATATTTATGTCTGTTAAAAACACTCTTGATAGTTTGTGGAGTGTCTTTTCTAGAAAAACCCCGTCTTTTGCAATATCAAAGCGGTCCATTTGTGCAATTTTATTTTTCAATTCCTCCGAAACCGACTGAAGCTTTTCATTAATCACTCGCTTGTTATAATTTTTATATTGATTTTGAACAAAAAGCCCACTTCCTGCACCAAACAGGAAAAGCGATAGAACGACCATAGAAACCAGTATTGCCTGTATTTTAAACGCTAAAGAAACCGATTGTTTTTCATTTTCTTTTGTTCTTCTTGAAAACAACAAAAATAAGAGGCGAACAATTCCCATTAGACAAAAAATGTATGCGTAAGGTGTAAAAAAAGCAAGTCCTTCTGGTTGTTTTTTAGAAAGTACAACTGCGTTTTTATGTAACCCCTTCAGAACATAGTGGCTTTGTCCTTCAAAAAGTTTGTGTGATGACGAGTTTTGCGAATATGTGTTCAGGTAAACAGGATAGCTATAAGAGCCAAAAGACTTAAAAAGCTTGCCTTCTTTGTATTTCGCAATAGAATATTTTTTTAAATAATCCAAAGTATGCGCCTTGTTTGAGATCAAGAGACGAGGAAAACCAATTTCTTCTGGAATCAACTTAGATTTTAGACCGATAAAAAGAACAGACTCATTTGATGGGTTTGTTCGAACTACCTGGCGCAGAACATAATTAAACCCGTTTTTAGAGGATGGAATGAAATAAACATTTGGACAGATTTCTGAAGTTTTTCCAAAAACCTCAATCAACGTCTCCCAATCGTCAAAAGACATGTTTTCCTTGAGCACGATTGCTTTTTGATCATGGTTATAAAAGTTAAAAGAACACTCATAACCTTCCCAAAAACCCTTAAAAAACTTGTGCTCTAAAACGTAAGCAAACCTGGACGGAGTAAGGTTCTCTTGTGTTCTTCGAGATGTGTTCAATAAAAACGAGGTGGTCGCAAGTTTTTTGGTCATCGTTTTAAACCTCATCTCTAACTCGCGGTCCCTTTCGGTTAACACTTTTTTAGCCAAAACCTTTCGAGTATCAAGGTCTTTTAGCGCGTCATTGACTGTTATTTGCGAAACCAACGCTGCCGACAAAAATACTGTTGAAAAAACAGACCTTAAAAGCCTTTGCTTGAACGCATTTTTATTTAAAAAGAAAAGACCTATTACTGCTAAACATAGCGGTAAACCAACAGAAAGAGAAGTGTTGTCAAAAACCGTTATTTCTATAAGTGCCGAAAGGGCACAAACCACAAATAAAACAGAAACATTCCTTGACCCCTGACCATCCACCAAGCCCTCAAACACCGACTTAAAAAACGAATTATATGCTAAAAACAATAAGACAAAAAGAGAGATCGTTAAGTAAGAAAAAAGTTCAAGCTCAAAAAGGTTATCTAATCTAATCGGAATAGAAGAATTATTAAATATAAAGGGAACAACCCCTTCTACCAACCACCAAATCGAAACCAGAAATAGGCCTTGAAAAATCGGCGGGACCCATTTCAAAAGCGCTCGTTTTACCGTGGAGGAAATAAGAAAAACTCCAAAAAATGAAAATAACACAAAAACAGTAAATATATTGGGAACATATGCATTGTACGCGAAAAGTTGAGGGGAAACAACTTCCGAAGACAGCAACCCAGAGACACTCAATAAATACATCAAACAGAATAGTAAAACACACCCCACAATCTTTAATCTCCTTTTTTTCAACTGTAATAAGCCTAAGAATAAAAACAACAAAACGCAGAGTCCCATAATCGTCTGACTCGTCGATTTTATTTTACTTTGGTCAATTGGGTTTGACATAGAAAAACAATAGTCTCCTTTGCTGTTTTTAATAGCACTGCCTTCTTGTTCGTCTAACGTCAAAAGAAAAAAGGATGGGCTAATCGCTTTATTCACGTAGTCTAATAAGTACTCGTTTTGGTACCTGTAACGTTGTTTAATCAAAAAAGAGACTGCAACAACATGCCCCTGGTGGGTGTCGACACAAGTGTAATACCAACCGCTCTTAAGGTGAACCAAGCCGCCAGAAGGGAACCTTAAAGAAGCCAGCCTTGGCACAGGCATCTTATTTGAACTCCAATATTTCAAAGAGTCGTTTTGATAAACGTGGTAAAATAAAACAGTATCTTTTTTTTGAATAACCCCTTCTCCTTGAAGGGATTCTAAAAGCAAGTTTTTTGCGGCTAATTTGGCCTTTTTTTCTTGTTTTAAAAAGTTAGCTTGCGTTGTTTTAAAAACAAGCCCTTGTGATGGCCAAAAAAGATTAGTTAAAACTAGAGCCGCAGCTAGAATAATAGCCAAACAAACAAACCACACTCCAAATTCAGAAGAAAATATGTTTTTCCAGCGCTTCATTTAATGAGTTTACTTAATGTTAATTTAAGTCTAACAAAATCCTCCTTAGATTTTTCGTCATTTTGAAAAACGAATGTTGCATCTGACCTGTAGGGAAGAATATATTTTTCATAACAAGGAACAACATGCTCAAACCATTGATAGGTTATATCTTCTTTGGCATAACCCCTTGTTTTTTGATCTCTTTCTATTCTCCTTGAAAGCTGATGTTTTGTATTGACCTCCACATAAATGGAAAAATCAAGTTTTATTTTAACGGCATCAAAGTGAAACAAAAATAAACCCTCAACAATCAACACCTCCCTAGGGTGAATCATTATCGCTTTTGTTTTATTTACCGGTGCATTAAAAAAATATTCCTTTACCTTAATACTTTGTCCGCCAACCAACGCCGACAGGTCTTTAATTAATTTTTTTTCATCAAGCGCTGTCGGAAGGTCGAAATTCACAACGTTGTTCTTGTCTCTCTCCTGCACTTCTTTTGGAAGGTAATAGTTGTCCATTGTAAAAACAGACACTCTTTCTTCTCCTAGAGCGTGTTTAAGCTTTTTAAGAAGGGTGGTTTTTCCTGACCCACTTCCTCCACAAATTCCGATTACAAAAGGTTTCATAGGTGTTTAAGGCTTCATAAGCAAAGATATATATTCGTTTTGTAATCAAAAAAGTCATTTTTATATTTTCAAGAAAAGACGTATTTTTAATGATTACAATTATTTATCATGCTAAAAATCATTTTTTATACCTTTTTTTCCTTTTTTGTTTTTTCTTTTTCCTGGTCGCAAACACCGATCGGGTCTTTATTAAAAACCCCAAAAACAATCCTAAAAAACGCCACCGGCCCTAGTACCTCTCTCATTCAAGAGATGCGGCAAAATGGCTTGGTCGTTGTTTTTAGCTGTAACACTTGTCCTTTCGTTGTGGGAAGCAAACACTTTCCTGGTTGGGAACAGCAATACAATGATTTATTTGATACTTCCTTGAAAAACAATGTGGGGTTTGTATTAGTCAACTCAAACGAGGCAAAAAGAGAAGGCGATGATTCTTTTGAAAAGATGAAATTGCACGCCGAAGAAGAAAAATATAAGATGGCTTATTTATTAGACGACGGTTCTGCTTTAGCAAACGAACTATTGGCTAAAACAACACCACATGTTTTCTTTTATAACGCCAGCTTTGAACTCATCTACTCTGGTTCTATAGATAATATTTGGGACGGAAAACGAAAAAAAGACAAGTCTTACTTAAAAGACGCGATCAGCAACCATGTAAATCAGAAAAAAATCAAACCCGATACATCTGCACCTAGAGGGTGTAGTATTAAACGGATAAAGCCTTAAACCTTAACAAATTACACATCAACTAAACTAAAATGAAACAA
>MDTG01380253.1_pt1 | contig 12270 bp, 17 predicted proteins | sample 811421 | NCBI WGS metagenome assembly MDTG01 (sample SAMN05326645, study PRJNA326480) | marine metagenome | isolation source: seawater | place: Pacific Ocean: South East | collected 2011
ATAATTTTAAAATAATTAGACATAAAAACAAAAAATATGCTTTCTTCAAAAGACTCTTTGGTGGTTTTAAAAAAAACTAAAGCACTTTTAGAAGGACACTTTGTTTTATCATCTGGTTTACACTCTTCTAAATATGTACAATGTGCAAAATTATTAAGCTATCCATATTTATCCAATAAAATATGTAAATCCTTATGCAGTAAGATCAATCAAAAATTTAAATCAATAGATTTAATATTGTCACCGGCTGTCGGTGGTATAGTTATTGGATATGAAATAGGACGACTTTTGAAAAAAGAAACAATTTTCTGTGAGAGAGTCAATGGTAAATTTAAATTAAGAAGAGGTTTTTCAATAAAAAAAAATGCTAAAGTTTTAATAATTGAAGATGTCATAACTACTGGAAAATCAAGTTTAGAATGTGTAACTCTTATTAAAAGCGCCAAAGCTAAATTATTAGGTTTTGCATGTATCATAGATAGATCAAATAAAGGTAGTCTTAAAATAAAGAATAAAAAAATTATTTCACAAATTAAAATTAATGTTCCAACGTTTAAAAAAAATAAACTACCATTATTTTTAAAAAAAATTCCTGTAACTACTCCGGGTAGTAGAAGATTGAAATGATTAGACTTGGTATAAATATTGATCATATAGCAACCGTAAGAAATGCTAGAGGCGAAGGTCATCCAAATATAAGTGATGCAGCAAAGTTTGTAATGAAAAATGGTGCTGATTTAATTACAATTCATCTGAGAGAAGACAGAAGACATATTAAAGATATGGATTTAAAAATTTTATCAAAAATCAAAAATATTCCAATTAATCTTGAAATGGCAGCAAATTATAAAATGTTAAATATAGCACTTAAATATAAACCAAAATTTGTTTGTATAGTGCCTGAGAAAAGAGAAGAAATTACAACAGAGGGTGGATTAAATTTAAAAAAAAATTTTTCTACAATTAAAAAAATTGTATCTAAATTGAATAAAAATAAAATTAGGAGCAGCTTATTTATCAATCCAAGTCTAAAAGACATTGAATTATCAAAGCAAATAAATTCCAAGTGTATTGAACTTCACACTGGAACAATATCTAGGAAAGTAAAAAGAAAAAAAAAGTATGACAAAGAATTAAAAAAAATTTTTAATTGCTGTAAATTAGCATCTAATTTGAATATAGAGGTTCATGCAGGACATGGAATGGATTATAAAACTGCAATTATTTTATCAAAAATAAAATATATAAAAGAGTTTAATATTGGACACTTTGTAATAGGTGAATCTATTTTTTATGGTTTGAAAAAAGTGATTAAGAAATTTAAAAGTATTTGCAAATAAATATGAACATAATAGGCAATGGTGTAGATATAATTGATAATTCAAGAATTAAACGATCTATAAAAAAAAAGGGTTTTTTAAAAAGAATATATTCTAATAAAGAATTAATTGAGGCAAAAAAAATAAAAAATAAAGTAAATTTTTTTGCAAAACGTTTCGCGGCAAAAGAGGCATTTGTAAAGTCTTTGGGCACAGGTTTTAGAAATGGAATTAATTTTAAAGATATCTCTATAAATAATGATTTGTATGGCAAACCTAAAATACAGGTTAGTAGTAATATTAAGCAATATATAAAAAAAAAATTAAAGGTTAAAAACTATAAAATTTTTTTATCATTAGCTGATGAAAAAAATTACTCGATAGCATATGTAATAATTAATATTGAAAATTAATGAAAAAATTTATAATAGAAAACTCTATAACACTTTTGTATGCATTAGTTATTGCTATCATAATAAGATCATTATTAATTCAACCTTTTTATATTCCATCCTCATCCATGGAACCTAATTTATTAGTAGGTGACAGATTATTTGTAACAAAATATTCTTATGGATACAGCAAACATTCATTTCCTTTTAGTCCCCAAATTTTTAAAGGTAGAATTTTTTTTAATGAACCTAAACGTGGAGACGTAATAGTGTTCAAAACACCAGAGGATAATAGAACAGATTTTATCAAAAGATTAATTGGTTTACCTGGTGATACTATACAATTCATCAATGGAGAGCTTTATGTAAATAATCTTCAAATCTTTAAAGACATAAAAAAGAATACAAATTCTATATTTTGTGGTGATAATAAATTAGATGTAAATTTTTTTGAGGAAAAACTTGAAAACGGAAAAAAATATATATCAGTTTATAGCACAGAATATACCTACCAAAACTCAGACTTATTTAAAGTTCCGACTGATCATTATTTTTTTTTAGGAGATAATAGAGACTGCTCTAAAGATAGTAGATTTTTATCTAGTGTTGGATATGTGCACAAGGATAATTTAGTTGGTAAAGCAAGATTTATTTTTTTCTCATCAGATAGCAGAAAGGGTAGCATTTTTAAAGTTTGGAAATTTAATGAAATAATCAGATATACACGTTTTTTTAAAAAAATAATTTAAACATGTCATTAGTAAATTTAGAAAAAAAAATCAAAGTAAACTTTAAAGATAGAAAACTTCTAAATCTTGCTTTTATACACAAAAGTTTTGATTCAAAAAATAATAATGAAAAATTAGAATTTTTAGGTGACAGAATTTTAGGTTTTACAATAGCAAAGAAACTTTTGGAAATATTTCCAGAGGATAATGAAGGATCGTTAGATAAAAAATTAGCATCTTTAGTTAACAAAAAAATGTGTTTAAAAATTTCAAAAGAATTAAATTTAGAAAAATTTATTAAAACCGGATCATCAAAAAATAAAAATTTTAAAATTGAGGATAAAATAGCATCTGATGCTTGTGAAGCTTTAATTGGAGCTATATTTTTAGATCAAGGACTAAAACAAGCTGAGAATTTTATTTATAATTATTGGAAAAAAAATCTTCATGAGTCAATTAAAACTATGATTGATTCAAAAACCAAGCTTCAAGAATATTCTTTAAAAAAATTTAAAATATTACCAATTTATAAATTGGTAAATAATTCAGGTCCTAAACATAGACCAGTATTTAAAGTAAATGTAAGAATAAAAAGTTCTAAGTCTGTTGATGGAACTGGTTTATCTAAAAAAGATGCCGAACAAGATGCTGCTACTAATTTAATAAATATATTAAATATAAAATGAATTGGGACGATAAAGCTTTTTTGATTTCAAAATTTAAGTATCGAGAAAACTCAGTAATTGCTGATTTTTTTACAGAAAATCATGGAAGAGTATCTGGAATTATTTTTGGAGCATCTTCAAAAAAAATAAAAGGTTACTTGCAAATTGGTAATTTATTTCAAATCAATTGTAGTTTAAAAAACGAAATTAAAATTGGTTCAATCAAAGCAGAAATAGTTGAGCCATTAACACCTTTTTTTTTTAATGATAAAGAAAAACTATATTGTATTACATCAGCTATGAGCATGATACGGTTACTAACCGTAGAGAACCAAATTAGTAATGAAATATTTAATTTAATAAAATATTTTTATGAAATACTTTATAAAAAAGAATGGATTAAAAATTATTTATTTTGGGAATTAAATTTATTAAAATTAACAGGATATGATTTAAATTTAAATGAGATTGTTAAAGTAAGCGTAATAAATGAAAAAAAAGAATATTTTGTTGAAAATATAAAGGAAAGAAAAATTGTACCATCTTTTTTAATCGATAAACATTTAAAGAATATTGATAAAAATGAAATTCTTAAAGCTTATAATTTGATAAGTAATTACATTGAAAAGAATATTCTTTCACCAAATAATCTAAATCATCCAATACCAAGGTTAGATTTCATAAATTTATTAAAATATAACTAAAGATCCTTAGCTATTTTATCAGCAAAATATGTTATGATAGCACTAGATCCAGCTCTTTTAAAACTTGTCAAAGATTCAATTATTACACTTTTATCGACAGTTCCTTTTCTTATAGAATTAATTAACAAACTATACTCACCTGAAACCTGGTACGCTATCACTGGTATCTTAAAGTTTTCTTTTATTGTTTTGATAATATCAAGGTATGGCATTCCGGGTTTTACCAATATCATATCTGCACCTTCCTTAATATCTAGCGCTACCTCACGAACAGCTTCGTTGCTGTTGTTATAATCCATTTGATAGGTTTTTTTGTCACCTTTTAAATTCTTTTTAGATCCAACTGCATCTCTAAAAGGTCCATAAAATCCTGAAGCATATTTTACAGCATAAGATAAAATTTTTACGTTTTTAAATTTTTTTTTATCTAGTGTGTCTCTAATTAATTTAACTCTACCATCCATCATATCAGAAGGTGCAATCACATCACAACCAGCTTCTGCTTGTATCAAAGCCTGTTTTGCTAAAACAATATTTGTTTCATCATTGAGTATTAAATTTTTTTTAATCAAACCATCATGACCATGACTTGTATAGGGGTCCAAAGCAACATCACACATAATTCCAATCTTATTATTAAATTTTTTTTTGATCATCCTCGTAGCTGTACATACTAGATTATTTTTATTAAGAGCCTCGGAGCCATAATTATTTTTTAATTTTTGATCAATGCATGGAAATAATGCTACCATTGGAATTTTAAGTGATATAGCTTTTTGGATTAAAATATTTAATTTATCTAAAGAATATCTAAAAACACCAGGCATACTTTTAATAGGAATTTTTTTATTTTTTCCTGATACAATAAAAATTGGTAGTATCAGATCATTTGCTGATAAGGTATTTTCTTTAAGCATTCGCCTTATCCAATCTTCACTTCTTCCTCTTCTAAGTCTTAAAGATGGATATTTACCTGTTGTAATCATTTTATTTTTTTATATGCGACAATAGTTATATATAATATAATAGTCTATAAGCTATTAATAAAATGTTTTATGACACTTAGTTTTAACGATTTTCAAAAGCAAAAAGTCTCTTTTGATATAGAAAAATTGAGAGAAGCATGTGATCAGGTTTTAAAAATAAAAGGTTTTGATACTTCCTTAGGAATCCCGCATTTTGCAGGTATTTCTTTAAATCAGATACCTGGTGATCCAGAATCAATTAAAGGAAATAAAGTTAGAGGTGTTTATTGGACTAGACCTGACAGTTCAGGCAAAGAAGTAATAAGAGATTCCAATATTGAGGAGTTTAAATATACAGAGTTTGTAGATGAATTTAGGGATACATATTTTTATCAAGTTTATAATGAGTTAAGTAAAAACTATAAATTGGGAAGAGTTAGATTATTATTAAAAGAGCCAAGATCGACTCTTAGTTGGCATCGTGATCCCGAACCAAGACTTCATATACCAATATATACAAATCCAGGAGCTATAATGGTTGTAGATAATGTTGCTAAACATTTACCAGCTGATGGTTCTGTTTGGATTACTAATAATACAAAATATCACAATGCTTTTAATGGAGGTGAGGAAAATAGAGTTCACCTTGTAGCATGTGTATTAAATTATAAATTTAATTAATTTGAACAAAATTTTTATTTCATCTGATCATGCAGGTTTTAAACTAAAAGAAACCATTAAACATCGTCTTACAAAAAAAAAATTTAATATACGAGATTTAGGACCTTCTAATAACAAAAGTGTTGATTACCCATTATATGCTCACAAATTGGCCAAATTCGTTCAGAAAAACAAGAATCATAGGGGTATTTTAATATGTGGATCAGGTACAGGAATGAATATAGTAGCAAATAAATACAAAAAAATCAGGGCTGCTCAGTGTTTTAGTGCAAAATCAACAAAACTAAGTAGATTGCATAATGACGCAAATATTATAACATTAGGATCAAGGTTGATATCAGAAAAAAATGCTTTATTGTTTATTAACATTTTTTTAAAAACAAAATTTGAAGGTGGTAGACACCAAAGAAGAGTGAGGAAAATTTAATATGTCTAGTGAGAATAACTATTTAAATAATCAGTATAAAGGTTTTTTTGAAGATAGTTTATCTAAGACAGATCCTGATTTATATAAAGCTATCAGCGATGAATTAAGAAGACAACAACAACATATTGAATTAATAGCATCAGAAAATATCGTATCACAAGCAGTTCTAGAAGCTCAAGGATCTGTACTTACTAATAAATACGCTGAGGGATATCCTGGTAAAAGATATTACAACGGTTGTGAGCATGTTGATGTTGCTGAGAATCTAGCGATTGATAGATTAAAAAAAATATTTAATTGTAAATTTGCAAACGCTCAACCACACTCTGGCGCACAGGCTAATGGTGCAGTGTTTTTGGCTTTACTAAAACCAGGTGACAAATTTATGGGTATGAGTTTAAATTCCGGTGGTCACATTACACACGGATTAAAAATTTCAATGTCTGGAAAATGGTTTAATGCTATTGGATATGATGTTGATAAAAAATCAGAATTAATTGATTATGATAATGTTGAAAAATTAGCATTAGAGCATAAACCAAAATTAATTATTGCTGGTGGTAGTGCCTATTCTAGAGTCATAGATTTTAAAAAATTTAGAGAGATAGCAGATAAAGTTGGAGCTTATTTAATGGTTGATATGGCACATTTTTCTGGCTTAGTAGCAGGTAAGGGATATCCAAACCCATGTGACTATGCACATGTTGTAACGTCTACCACACATAAAGTATTTAGAAGTGCGCGAGGTGGAATAATATTAACTAATCACGAAGATCTAGCAAAAAAATTTAATACTGCAGTTTTTCCTGGATACCAAGGCGGACCATTAATGCATATTATTGCAGCCAAAGCCGCAGGTTTTCTTGAAGCTTTAAGACCAGATTTTAAGGATTATATAAAATCTGTTTTATCTAACGCAAAAATTTTAGCTGAAACATTAAAAAATAATGGTTTTAAAATTTATTCAGGTGGTACAGATACACATTTAATGCTGGTTGATCTTAGACCGTTTGGTGTAAAAGGAAATACTGCATCAGAAAGTCTTTGTAGAGCAAATATAACGTGTAATAAAAACGGAATACCTTTTGATACTGAAAGTCCAATGGTAACTTCAGGCATTAGATTAGGTTCCCAGGCAGCAACAACTAGAGGTTTTGGTTTAAAAGAATTTGAAGTTGTTGGAAAACTGATTACAAAAACTATCAAGGGTCTTTCCAAAAATCCTGATGACAATAGCCATGTAGAAAAAGAGGTTAGGGAAGAAGTAATTGAACTTTGTTCTAAGTTTCCAATATACAAACATTTAGGATAAAAAAATTTTAAATGATATGCCCAATATGTAAAAAAGGTGAGACATCCGTAGTGGACTCAAGGCCCACGGAAGATGGGGCTGCCATTAGGAGACGAAGATTATGTATTTGTGGAGAAAGATTCACTACCTTTGAAAGAGTTCAAATAAGAGAACTAATGGTATTAAAAAAAAATGGAAGAAAATCACCATTCGATAGAGATAAATTATCGAAATCAATTTACATTGCATTAAAAAAAAGACCAATAGATACAGATACTGTTGAAAAATTTATTACCAAAATTTCTAGATCGTTAGAGGAACTGGGTCAAAACGAAATCACTTCTAACACTATAGGAACTATGGTTATGGAAGGTCTAAAAGATTTAGATCCTGTTGCCTATGTAAGGTTTGCCTCTGTTTATAGAAATTTTAGAGAGGAAAAGGATTTTATTCAGTTTGTAGACAAAATCGATGTCTTCAAGAAAAGATAATATCAATCTAATTGATAATAATTTCATAAGGCTTGCATTAAGTATTGCCTCAGAAGATGATGGCTTAACCGGTCAGAATCCATCAGTTGGTTGTTTAGTAACTGCAAACAATAGAATTATATCTAGAGGAAAAACAAGTATAAATGGTAGACCGCACGCTGAACATAATGCTTTAAGAAATATAAAAAAAAAAAATAAAAATCTAACAATGTATGTAACAATGGAACCCTGTGATCATATTGGTAAAACAAAACCATGCACAAATTTAATTATTAAAAAAAAAATTAATCGTGTTGTATATGGTGTAGAAGATATTGATAAAAGAACATACTTTAAAGCCTTTAAAAAATTAAAATCAAAAGGTATTAAAGTTAAAAGGCTAGTCAACCAAAAAAAAATTAAAAATTTTTATAAAAAATATTTTTTCTCCAAAAGAAAAAATATTCCTTATGTAACTGGTAAAATAGCTTGTTCAAACGATAAATTTATAAATTCAAGTAAAGAAAAATATATTACTAATGAACAATGTTTAAATATATCTCATTTACTAAGGTATAGAAATGATGGAATTTTAGTTAGTTATAAAACTATAAATACAGATAACCCATATTTAACTTGTAGACTTAATGGTTTAGAAAATTTCTCACCCAAAAGATTTATAATAGATAGAAATCTTAATTCAAAAAAAAATTTAAATATCTTTAAGGATAAATATAAACATAAAACCTATATCTTTCATAATTCAAATAATTTACAAAAAATTAATTATTTTAAAAAAAAAAAAATAAAACTGATAAAAATTAAATCTAAAAATAATGAATTAGATTTAAATTACATTTTGTCAAAAATTTATAAATTAAAGGTAGCTAGATTATTAGTTGAGGGAGGTAAACAATTAACTGATGCATTTATAGTTAATAAATTATTTAATGAGTTTTACTTATTTAAAAGCTCTAATTTTCTTAAAAATAAAGGTTCTATAAATATTAAAAACACTCTAAAAAAAATCTCTGTTTACTTTAAAAATAGTAATTTATTGGATACATATACTGGAGAAGATAAAATAACTAAATTTTTTTAAATATGTTTAATGGTATAATTCATAACCAAGGTTCGGTCATTAAAATTACAAATAAAAAAAAAGGATTTGATTTATTTGTAAAATCAAATCTTAAAATATCAAACAAAGATGTAGGTTTATCTATCGCATGCGATGGTGTTTGTTTAACTTTAGTATCTTATAAAAAAAAAATTAGTGAATTTCATTTATCTAATGAAACTTTAAAAAGATCTAAATTTAAAAATATCAAACTTAAAGATAAAATTAATTTAGAGCTTCCTTTAAAATATGGACAAAAAATATCAGGACATATTTGTCAAGGACATGTCGATACGACAGGAATAGTTAATAATATTTCTGATAGAGGCAAGTCTAAAGTTTTTGAGTTTAAAATGCCCGTTAAATTTAAAAAAGACTTAATTGAAAAAGCCTCAATTCTCATTAATGGAGTATCATTGACCATTTCGAATATCAAAAGCAATACTTTTCAAATATGGGTAATTCCTCATACATTAAAATTAACAAATCTAATAAATTTGAAAAAAAAAGATTTAGTAAATATTGAAATAGATATTTTATCTAAATATGTAAAAAGATATGCACAAAAAAAATAAATATTCATCAATAGAAAGTATAATCAAATCAGCTAAGGAAGGTAAAATGTACATCCTTGTTGATGATGAAAATAGGGAAAATGAGGGTGACATAGTGTTTTGTGCATCTGATGTTGATCAAAATAAAATTAATTTTATGGCTAAGTACGGTAGGGGATTAATATGTTTAACATTAAACTCAATTCAAGCGAAAAAATTAAATCTAAGTTATATGTCATCGAATAATCAATCAAGAAATCAAACTGCATTTACAGTTTCTATAGAGGCTAAAAAAGGTATATCAACAGGAATATCCGCAAAAGATAGAGCAAAAACTATTAAAGTTGCGATAAAAAAAAATGTTAAAAAAAAAGAAATTGTTTCACCTGGACATGTTTTTCCAATTATAGGAAGGGACGGAGGTGTTCTTGTTCGCGCAGGTCATACAGAGGCTTCATTAGATATTTCAAAATTAGCTAAAAAGAATCATGCTGCTGTAATTTGCGAAATTATGAACGAGGATGGTTCTATGGCAAAAGGTGATGATCTTTTAAAGTTTTCAAAGAAATATAATCTTAGAATTGGAAAAATTGAAGATCTAATTGCTTACCGGCTAAAAAAAGAAAAGTTAATAAAACTAAAAAAAACTACAGATATTTATGTTCAAAAACAAAAATATAGAATAAAAATATTTGAAAATTTACTGGATGGTTCTGAAAATTTTGCTTTAATAAAAGGAGATATCAAAAAAAATTCAATTCCTAGATTAAGAGTAATATCATCAAATGTAGTTCAAAATTATCTTATTAATCAAAAATTGCCAAATTCATTCAATAAAACAATTAATTATTTTAAAAAATTTAGCAACTGCGTTCTAATATTCATAAGAGATCCAAACCTTAAATCAGTAACTCAAACTCTCAAACAGTATAAAAGTAGAGTATTTTATAAAAAAGGACATGATAAATTAATTAAAAATTATGGTATTGGAGCTCAAATAATTAAATCATTAGGTATTAAAAATATGATATTAGTAACTAAATCAAAAAAAAAAGTTGTAGGTTTAGATGGTTATGGAATTAAAATAACCAAACAAGAAATTATTAGATGAAAAAAAAAGTTTTAATAGTTACTGCAAGTTATTATACGGATATAACGTCAAGTTTAAGAGCTGATGCAGAAGTTCTTTTGAGTAAATCAAAAATAAAATACGATGTTATTGATGTACCAGGTGTTTTTGAAATACCTGTAACTATTGCAAAAAATATAAAAAGATATGATGGTTTCGTTGCACTTGGTTGCGTGATAAAAGGAGAAACGCCACATTTTGATTTTATTTCAAAAACAACATTTGAAGGTTTAATGAGATTATCTATAGCAAATAAAAAACCAATTGGTAATGGAATAATAACTTCCTTAAATCTTGAACAAGCAATCCAAAGATCTGGAACAGACGAATTTGTTTTAGAAAAAAATAAAGGTAAAGGTAAAGGTAAAGAAGCAACAAAGGCAGTTATATCTGTCTTATCTCAAAAATGAGAACTTCATATAGTCCAAAAAATAACCCAAGGGTAATTATTATCCAAAAATTATATGGTAAATATTTTAATCAAGATGAAAAAATAGATTTTCCAAAACATAGATTTAAAAAATTTATTAAGGATGTAGTTTCAGGTACAATTGAACGTAGTGAAATTTTGATAGAGGAATTAGATAAAAATTTGGGTGAAGAATTCAGATTTAATAATTTGGATAAATTGTTTCAAGTAATATTGAAATCGGCAACATATGAGCTTATGTACAAGCCAAATGTGTCGATAAAAATTATTATAAAAGAGTATCTAAATGCTTCAAATTTTTTTCTAGATAACTCTCAAACAAAATATCTAAATGCACTATTAGATAATATTGCTAAAAAGATAAGAATTAATAATGCATGAGTTTGAACTTATAAAAAAATATTTTTTTAAATTATCATCAAATAATAAAAGTTCTTTAGAACTAAACGATGACGTTTTTTTTGAAAAATCAAAAAATTTAGTCGTTTCAGTTGATACATATGTTGAAGGTATTCATTTTATGGATTTTAAAAATCCAAACTTAGTTATTAAAAAAATTATTAGATCATCCATATCTGATTTAATCTGTAAAGGTGTTAAACCTAAATATTACTTTATTTCAGGTTCAGGTAATAAAAATTCGTTTACTAAAAAAAACCTCAAAATGATTTCCAAATCATTACATGAAGAACAAAAAAAATTTACAATTAATTTATGTGGAGGTGATACTACTTTTTCAAATAAATTAAGTTTCACAATAATATCGTTAGGATTTTCAAAAAGAATAATTTATAGAAATAATGCAAAACTTAATGATGATATATATGTTACAGGTAATTTAGGGGACAGTTTTATTGGTCTTAAAGTATTGCAGAAAAAAATTTATTTAAATCGAAAACTATCAAATTATTTCATAAATAAATATTATCATCCCGATTTACATATAAATATTACAAAAAAATTATTATTAATCGCCAATACTTCAATTGATATATCAGATGGATTAGTGACTGATTTAGAGAAATTAATTAACAATCAAAAACTTTCTTATAAGTTATATTTAAATGATATACCGATTTCTAAAAATCTTAATAAATTAATTGATTTAAAAATTATCAAAAAAATCACCTCTATAACGAAAGGAGATGATTACCAAATATTATTTACTGCATCTCCATCAAAATCTAGAATCATCTCTAAAACTAGCAAGTCTTTAGGCATAAAGATTTCAAAAATAGGAAAAATTTGTGCACACAACCAAAAATCTCAAATTATCAATGAAAAGAATAAGAAAATTGACCTTAAAAATAAAGGTTATTTTCATAAATTTTAAAAGTTAATCGTTGCGTTTTATAGCTTTTTTTGTATTGTCCGGCTTTTAAAACTAACAACCAA
>MDTG01015167.1_pt1 | contig 12269 bp, 8 predicted proteins | sample 811421 | NCBI WGS metagenome assembly MDTG01 (sample SAMN05326645, study PRJNA326480) | marine metagenome | isolation source: seawater | place: Pacific Ocean: South East | collected 2011
CAAGATTTAAAAATGAGCAAAGCAGATGCAAAAATTCAGATAGGTATGAATTTAACAAAAGGACTTGGTGCTGGAGCTAAAAATGATATTGGTCAAGCAGCTGCAGATGAGTCAATTAACGAAATAGTAAATTACATTCAAGGAAGCAATATGGTCTTTATTGCATCTGGAATGGGCGGTGGCACAGGAACAGGTGCATCCCATGTAATCGCTAGAGCTGCACGAGAAATGAATATATTAACAGTCGGAGTTACAACCCTCCCATTTTCTTATGAAGGCCCAAAAAGAATGAGAAGAGCTGTAGTAGGACTAGAAGAGTTAAAGAAACATTTAGATACAACTATCGTCGTTCCAAATCAAAATCTTTTTAAAATCGCAAATGAAACTACAGGATTTGAAGAGTCTTTTAGTTTATCAAATGATGTTCTTAAACATGGAGTTCAAAGTATTACTGATTTAATGGTAAGACCAGGCATGATAAACTTAGATTTTGCTGATGTTGAAACTGTTATGAGCTCTAGTGGCAAAGCTATGATGGGCACTGGAGAAGCAGAGGGAGAAAATAGAGCAATGGCAGCTACAGAACTAGCTTTAAATAATCCTTTGATTGATGAATATACTCTACAAGGAGCTAAAGGACTATTGGTTAACATTACAGGCGGAAGTGACATCAAATTATTTGAAGTTGATGCAGCTGTAAATAAGATAAGAGCCGAAGTAGATCCAGAAGCTGAGTTAATCTTTGGTGCGATAAAAGATGAGAATATGAATGGAAAAATTAGAGTTTCAATAGTTGCTACTTCTTTGAAAGGTTCTAATATAAATATAGACACAAAGCCTATTCTGAATATCGTTAACAGCTCAGGTAATAATAGTTCTTACTCTGATAATTTATTCTCTAAAAATAATGCAGAGCAAAATATAGTAAGTTCCATAGATGGAGCTACAGCGTTAAAATTAGACGAAAACTATGAAATTAAAAATAGTGAAGAACAAAGTGTTATTATTGACTCATACGAGAGCAATGAGGAAAAAAAATCTGTTAAACAATCGATTAATTTAGAAGAAAAAAATGAGATACCAAGTGGTGTATCAATTGAAAGCGCGTCCTATATGGAAAATAAAGTTGATATAAATATTAAAGATAACTCAAATTTAGAAAAATATCAAATAAGAGAGAACACCGAGGAAGAACATACTCCAAAACTTTTCTCAGAAGATCAGAGTCAACATAGTCTAGATAATCAAGTTACTTTGGATGAAAAAAACGAAGAGAAACTTTTTGATCAAGATACAAATGAAGATGAAGATTTTGAAATTCCTGCATTTTTAAGACGTCAAAAATTTTAATGATCTGTTTTTTTACAAATGAAAACACAAAAATCATCACTGGAATTCTCCCATTTTCCAGTGATGTTGAGTGAAGTAATAAACGCCTCATCTCCCTCTAAGGGTGGTTTTTTTTTAGATTGTACTTTTGGCGGAGGAGGATATTCAAAAGCATTATTAGCATTTTCAAAAACAAAAGTTGTTGGAATGGACCGAGATTATGTTGTTGTACCTGAAGCTAAAAAATTAGAAAAAAAATTTAAAAACAGATTTAAATTTTATCAATCAAAATTTAGCCAAATGGGAGAAGTTATAAATTACAAGTTAGATGCAGTAATCTTTGACCTTGGTCTATCATCTATTCAATTAAACAATCTCAAAAGAGGGTTTTCATTCAAATCAAAAGAAAATTTGGATATGACAATGGGACTTACAGATGTTTCAGCTGAAAAAGTCGTGAATAATTTGAGTGAGTCGCAACTTAATTTAGTTATAAAATTATTTGGTGAAGAAAAAGAATCTTCAAAAATCGCGAAGAATATAGTTATAGCCCGATCAGAAAAAAAAATTACTAAAGTGGATGAATTGGTAAAAATAATTAAAAAAAGTAAAAAAAAAAATCTTTTTAACAAAATTGATCCTTGTACAAAAACATTTCAGGCTTTGCGGATTTTTGTTAACAAAGAAATTTCCGAACTAATCACAGGTATGACTATTGCCACTAAACTTCTTAAACCAGGTGGAAAAATCTTAGTAGTAAGTTTCCACTCATTAGAAGACAAAATAGTAAAATATTTTTTTAGCAACTATTCAAAAAATAAATCTAAACCTTCCAGATATATGCCAGAGGAGAGTAATAATTCATTCTTATTTGAAAAATTTAATAAAAAAGTTCTTAGACCCTCAAGAGATGAAGTCAGCCGAAATAATCCCTCTCGATCTGCGAAATTAAGATATGCAATAAGAAGTAAAAATAAATTTATATATCCAAATAATATTTATCAAAAATTTAATAAGTATTTAGCAATAGAGGAAATAAATGTATAAATTAAAGATATTTTTATCAATTTCAATTTTTTCAATTCTACTAATTGGCACTTCAATAATTAAAAATCAAACAAGAGAGATAGAGAAAAAAATATCAAAAATAAATAAAGCTTTAACTTATAAAGAAAGAGACTACGGTGAGTCAAAATTAGATTTTCATTATTTGACATCTCCGTCTTTGATTGAAAGTAAGGTCAAAATTTTAGACAATGAAGAATACATTCCAATGAAATATTCAAATATTTTTTTCAGTCTAAAAGACTTTATAAAACTAAATAATCAAATCGCTATTCAAAATGATCTCAATGAAAAAAAAATTAAAAAAAAATAAGAAACATAACGTTAATCAAACTAGTTTTTATTTTGAAGACTACATAGAGACAAACAAAGTAAATAAAAATTTACACAAAAAAAACATCTCTCAAGACAGAATTTATTTGTTATTTTTTCTATTTTTCTCATTAATCACAATTTTTAGTATGAGAATTATTCAAGTATCTCTTAATAAAATAGAGACTTTTAAGCAGGAAAACTCAAAACAAAAATTAGTCTCTTTTAGAAGAGATATTGTTGATCGAAACGGAACGTTAATTTCAAAGAATATCAAATCATTTCACGCAGCTATCAATCCAAAATTAGTAAAAAATAAACAAAATTTTTTGATTAAATTGAGATTGAATTTTCCTGATTTAAATTTTGATTTGATAGAAAAAAAATTATTACAAGGAAAATATTTTTACTTAAAAAAAAGAATAAATCAAAATGAGAAAGAAAAATTGTGGAGCTTGGGAGAAAAAGCGTTAATTTTTGAGCCTTTTCAGTCGCGAATTTACACGCATGCAAATTTGTATAGTCATATCATTGGTCAGGTTGATTATGATAATTTTGGCATATCAGGTGTTGAAAAATATTTTGATAAACAATTAAGGAATAATAAATTAATACACGAACCATTAGAAATTACCTTAGATACAAATATTCAATATTTAGTAAAGAAAGAGCTTCAAGAGTCTTTAATTACTTTTAATGCAAAAGGTGGGGCGGCTGTGTTGATGAATGTTGAGAACGGGGAAATCTTATCCTTAGTCTCTCTACCAGACTTTGATATTAATTTAAGAGAAAAAATTAGTGATAAAAAATATATAAATAAGATTACTAAAGGTGTGTACGAATTAGGTTCAATCTTTAAAACTTTTACAGTTGCTTTGGCTTTGGATAATAAACTTGTAACGCCTCATACTGTGATAGAGGATATTCCTAGATCAGTAAAATGCTCTAGATATTATATTTCAGACATTAAAGATTTTCCAAAAAATTTATCAGTGGAAGAAATTTTAATTAGATCATCAAATATTGGTTCATTACTTTTAGCAAGAAAAATTGGTAAAGAAAATTTTAAGAAATTTATCGAAGACTCTGGTTTGCTAAAAATTCCAGAAATTCAATTAACAGAAGTTGGTAAACCTATTCATTTTAATTGGAATAAATGTAAACTAGAAACGGTGTCTTACGGACATGGAATTACTACCACACCTCTGCAAGCATTAACTGTCTACTCTTCTCTAGTAAACGGGGGGAAAATTATCAAACCAAGTTTAATTAAAAAAAACAATCAAAATACTTATGGTAGACTAATTTCAAAAAATACTAGTCGCACTATTGTCGAAATTTTAAGAAAAGTTGTCACTGAAAAAGAAGGCACTGCTCATTTCGCTGATAAAAATGGATATTATGTTGGAGGTAAAACAGGTACATCTCAAAATTACGAAAATAAAAATGAAAATCTTAATACTTTCATATCTATTTTTCCTTCAAACAAACCTAAATATGGATTATTAGTAATGTTAGAAAATCCCCAAGTAGCAAAAAATTTAATTTATAATTACAAAGGAAATAAAATCAAAGGGTTTCGAAATGAGGCTGGATGGAATTCTGTATATGTAGCTGGCAAAATAATAGAAAAAATTGGACCTATTTTAGCCATAAAAAATAATGATTTTAATAATCAATATGTTGCTGAAAAAAATAATTAAAAATCTACCGAAATTAAAAAAAAATATCAAGATACAAGGGATAACTACGGATAGTAAAAAAGTAAAAAAAAATTATATTTTTTTTGCAATAAAGGGTAATAAAATAAATGGTGAAAAATTTATAGATCAAGCCATAAAAAGAGGAGCTATAGCTATTGTTTGTTCAAAGAACTGTAAATATAAATGTAAAAAAAATATTCCAATTTTAAAAAAATTTGACGTCAGATACTTTCTAAGCAAGACAGTTTCAGAATTTTATTATCTAAAACCAAAAAATATGATAGCTGTAACGGGAACTAACGGTAAAACCTCAGTTGCCGATCTTTTTTATCAAATTTTAAATTTAAGCAATGTTCCAGTAGCTTCAATAGGTACATTGGGAATAAAATATAAAAAAGGGCTGTTCAAATCTAATTTAACTTCACCAGATTCGATTTTTTTACATAAAGTTCTTCAAAAAATTAAGGAAAGTAAAATTGATAATGTTATTATTGAAGCATCTAGTCACGGTTTAGATCAAAAAAGAATTGATAATTTAAATTTAAATGCCGGTATTTTTACAAATTTTAGTCAAGACCATTTAGACTACCATAAAACGATGGGGTCGTATTTGAATGCTAAATTGCGTTTATTCGAGGAAATTTTACCACAGAAAAAATTTATTATTACAGATAAATCTATAAAAGAATTTTCCAAATTAAAACAAATCTCAAAAAAAAATAAATTAAAAATTATCGATATCAACCCAATAAAAAAAAGATTAAAAAAAAAATTAAAATTAGAAATGAATAATTTTCAGTTGAACAACTTATCGATGGCAATAGCTGCTGCAAAATTATGTAAACTAAGTGAAAAAAGAATTTTTGGCACAATCAAAAGAATTAAAGCAGTAAACGGTAGATTGGAATATATAAAATCTTTTCCAAATAATGTGAAAGTATATGTCGATTTTGCTCACACCCCAGACGCCTTATTTCAATCCTTAAAATCATTAAAAAAAAATATGGATCACAAAATTTCCCTAGTCTTTGGTTGTGGGGGAGATCGAGACTTTAAAAAAAGACCCTTAATGGCCAAAATAGCAAGTTCACATTGTGATAAAATATATATTACGGATGATAATCCTAGAAATGAAAATCCCAAAAAAATTAGAGATCAGCTTATAAAGAATATAAAAAATAAAAATTGTTTCAACATTGGAAACAGATTTGAAGCAATTAAAGCAGCTATTGTAAACGCAGATCCGAACGAAATAATTTTAGTTGCTGGCAAAGGTCATGAAACTCAGCAAATTTATAAAAATAAAACAATAGCTTTTTCAGATAAAAAGAATATAAAAAAAATAAAATTGAAAAAATTATTTAAAAGCAAAAATAATGATTATTTGCAAAACAAGAATATTTTTGCCGATATTTTAAAAATAAAAGTAAAAAAAAATTTTCACGGTCTCGCTATCGACTCAAGAGAGGTCAGAAAAAAAAATTTATTTTTAGTAATCAAAGGAAAAAATAAAGATGGAGCTGATTATATATCTCATGCTTTAAAAAAAGGGGCTAGTTTTATTATATCTTCAATAAAAAGAGGTAATTCTAAAGATAAAACAATTGAAGTAAAAAATGTAATTAATTTTTTAAATGATTTTGCTTTAAAAAAAAGAATTAATTCGTTAGCAAAAATAATTGCGATTACAGGAAGCGCAGGCAAAACATCGCTAAAAAATCTTTTAAAAGATTTACTACAAAATTTTGGTGAAACTTTATCATCTCCAAAATCGTACAATAACCATTTTGGAGTTCCTCTAAGTTTATCTAAGTTAAAGATTAAACATAAATATGGAGTATTTGAGGTTGGTATGAGCAAACCTGGAGAGATTAACGCTCTTTCAAAAATTATAAAGCCAGACATAGGTATAATAACAAATATTGGCGAGGCACATATTGAAAATTTTAGAAATTTGAAAGGAATAGCTGATGCCAAAAGCGAGCTAATTAACAATATTAAAGAAAATGGAACGATAATTCTTAATCGAGATGATAAATATTTTAATTTTTTAGAGCGAAAAGCAAAATTAAAAAAAATCAAAACTATTTCATTTGGAATGAGTAAAAATTCAGACATTTATCCGATAAAAATATTTAAAAACTCAAGAAATATCAAAATGTCAGTCAAAATTGATAATCAATTCTTTAATTTAGAAACTAATGATTTGAATGTCTATAACATTCTCTCTTCAATAGCTGTTTTAAAAGAACTTAATCTTGAATTAAGTAAAATATTAAAAACTTTTAAAAAATTTCAACCAACTGAGGGAAGAGGTAAAATTCATAATATTTTTAGATATAAGAAGAAGTTTAAACTTATTGATGAAAGCTATAATGCAAACCCACTCTCAGTACAAAATGCAATAAACAATTTTAATGAAATTAAAAAAGAAAATTTTAAAAAATACTTATTACTTGGAGATATGCTTGAGCTAGGAAAAAAATCTGATACCTTACATAAAAATTTATCAAAATTTATTAATGATTCTGATATTGATAAAGTATTTATTAAAGGCAGTAAAACTTTAATTACTTATAAAAATGTTAATATAAAAAAACGTGGTAATATTTTTCAGCAGGATGCGGATATAGATTTAACATTAAAAAATATAATATCTAATAATGACTATCTGATGATCAAAGGATCTAATGCAACCGGTTTAAATAATTTTAGCAAAAGGATGATAAAAGGTATATAATGTTATTTCATTTTTTTGCATCTTTAGTAGATCAATATTCTTTTTTTAATGTTTTTAAATATCTAACATTTAGAACAGGTTTATCTGTCATGACCTCTTTAGTGATAGTATTCATTATAGGTAGTCCTTTAATAAAAATTTTCTCTGAGAGAATGATCACTGGACCTATTAGGCAGGACGGTCCAATAGATCATATTGTCAAAAAGTCTGGAACACCTACGATGGGCGGTGTAATTATAATAATAGGAATAATATTTAGTACCTTACTTTGGGCAGATCTTACAAATGCTTACGTGTGGATCCTTATTTTTGTTTCATTAAGTTTAGGTGGTCTAGGACTACTAGATGATATATTAAAAACTAAATATAAAAATTCAAGTGGATTAAAATCTAAGTATAAATTTTCTGGCCAATTAATCATTGGATCACTAGCTTTATTTTTTTTAATTAATTTTTCTAATCATGAGTACCTAAATTATCTTTACTTTCCTTTTTTCAAAAATCTTATTTTACAAATGGGTCTATTTTTTATCCCATTTAGTTTATTCGTCATAATTGGTTCATCAAATGCAGTAAACCTGACAGATGGATTAGATGGTCTTGCAACGGTTCCAGTTATGCTAGTAGCTATCTCATTCACACTCATTTCTTATGTCGTTGGAAATACAATCTTTTCTGAATATCTCAAGATACAATATATTCCAGATGTAGGAGAACTCTCAATCTTTTGCGGTTCGATAGTTGGTTCTTGTCTTGGGTTCCTTTGGTACAACGCGCCACCAGCAAAAATTTTTATGGGTGACACAGGTTCCCTTTCTTTAGGGGGATCACTAGCTGCTATTGCTATAATTGTTAAACATGAAATCGTATTGGCGATAATTGGTGGACTGTTTGTATTGGAGACTGTGTCTGTGATTATTCAAGTAATATCCTTTAAATTGACAGGAAAACGGATATTTAAAATGGCACCGATTCACCATCATTTTGAAAAGAAAGGATGGGCTGAGTCAACTATCGTAATTCGATTTTGGATAATAGCTATAATCCTAGCTTTAATTGGCTTGGCAACACTTAAACTAAGGTAGTTAATGCTTTCATTAAATAATTATAATGAATTTTCATTTTTAATTTATGGTTTAGGTCTAACAGGCCAATCAGTAATCAAGTTTTTTCAAAAACATAATTTAAGAAACTATCAAGTTTGGGATGACAAAAACAAAAAACTTTTTAAAAAAAAGAGATCAAAAAATTTGAATAAATCATTAGAAAATGCAAGCCATATCGTCTTAAGTCCAGGGGTAAATTTAAATAACTCGAAAAATAGAAGATTACTTTTAAAGCATAAGCATAAAATAATTACTGACATTGATTTAGTTTATTTATTTAAAAAGTTCTATAAAAGTATAGTAGTTACCGGAACAAATGGAAAATCGACTACATGCAAAATACTATATCATGTTTTAAAAAAAATTGGTTTTAAACCGCTATTAGGCGGCAATATTGGTACACCGCTTCTGAGTCTTGAAATAAAAAAATCAAACTTCTTAATAATTGAAGCCTCCTCTTTTCAATTAGCTTACTCAAAATACATAAAACCTGATTATGCTTTTTTATTAAATATATCAAATGATCACCTTGATTGGCATGGAAATATGAAAAGCTATATAGATTCAAAATTTAAGATCTTTAATCAACAGAAAATAAACCAGTATGCTTTCACAAATAAAAATCTTAAAACAATTTATATTAAAAGAAAATTACACGGTAAATTAATTATTCCTAAGATAAATAAGTATAGAAAAAAAAAATATAAAATTAAAAACTCTTATTTGAATTTAAATGTTAATGATGAAAATATGTCTTACATATTTGCTTTTTCAAAAATATTAAAAATAAATGAAACGACTTTATTCAATTCATTAAAAACTTTCACCGGTCTGCCTCACAGATATGAGATTTTTCTAAAAAAAAAAAAATTGCGTTTTCATCAACGACTCAAAAGCTACCTCATTTGAATCTACTAAATATGCATTAAATAATTTTAGAAATATTTTCTGGATTGTCGGAGGACTACCAAAAAAAGGGGATAATATTAAATTAAATTCTTTAAAAAAAAATATTATTAAATCTTATATTATTGGAAAAAATACTAATTTTTTTTCAAAAAAGTTAAAAAATCAGGTAAAATTTAAGATTACTAAAAATCTAAAAAAAACAATTTTAGAAATTTTTAAAGATATAAAATTTTACAATAAAGATAAGAATATAATTTTATTGAGTCCATCTTCAGCATCTTATGACCAATTTTTGAATTTTGAAAAAAGAGGAAATAAATTTAAGAGTCTATGTAAATATTATGCCAGAAAAAATCTTTAAAATAAAATTTGTAAATTACTGGAGAAATATTGATAAAAAAATTTTTTTCTGTTTTTTAATTTTATTTTCTCTCGGATTATTTTTTTCGTTTTCTTCAACTTCATCATTAGCCGGCGAACGTTTAAATAAAGATTATTATTTCTTTTTTTCAAAACATTTATTTTTTACTTTTTTAGCTTTAATATTAATGATTTTTATTTCGATTGTAGAAACATCAATTTTAAAAAAATTCATTATTCCACTATTCTTAATTTCTTTTTTATTTTTAGCATTAGTTCCAATTATTGGAGTGGAGGTTAAAGGAGCAAAAAGATGGTTAGATTTTTATTTTTTTAGGTTGCAACCCATTGAAATATTAAAACCCTTTTTTATTCTTGTAACTGTAAAAATTTTAACGCTAGAAAAATTAGAAAATTCTAAGATAAAGTATATTTTGAGTTTTTTACTACTATCATTAGTTATTATTCTTCTAATCGATCAGCCTGATCTAGGTCAATCGATTTTATTAATTGGAACTTGGATAGCTACACTCTTTATTTCAGGCGTAAACTTAACTTACATTTTAAGTTTTTTTTTAATTTTTTTAATCACAATAAGTTCATTATTGTTACTAATGCCTGAAAAATTCGGTTACATAGTAAATCGTTTTGTGTCATTTATAGACCCAAGTAAAGGTGACAAGTTTCAATCTTCCTCAGCTTTAGACGCAATAAAACTTGGAGGTCTTAAAGGTCAAGGAATGGGAGAAGGTATTTTAAAAGAAAGTGTCCCTGAAGCTCATACAGATTACATAATTGCTATAATTTCAGAAGAGTACGGATCTATTATATCAATTTTTATTATTTCAATTTTTTTATACATTTCATTTAGAATTATTAAAAATTGTGTAAATCAAGAGGATCAATTAATAAAAATTTCTCTTTGTGGATTAGCCGCCCTATTAATTTTTCAAACATTTATACATGTTGGAGTAAACACAAGTTTAATACCAACTACGGGGATGACCTTGCCTTTTTTAAGTTATGGAGGATCATCTCTAATTGGTAGCTCTATACTTGCAGGAGTAATATTAAACTTTACTAAGAACAAAACTTTTCTTTATGAGTGAAAAATTAAAAGCTGTAATTGTAATTGGTGGAACTGGTGGTCACGTATTTCCTGGATATCATTTGGCCAAGCATTTAATAAATGAAAATTACGATATTCATCTAATTACAGATAAAAGAGGATATAAATATTTAAAAAATTTTAAAAAATTTAAAACAACTATTATCCCTTCGTCTCCAATTAAAAAAGGTAATATATTTTCTTTATTTTATTCGCTGATTATTATTATTTACTCATTTTTAAGATCACTGATTTTTTTATTGCTAAATAGACCAAAACTAATTTTTGGCATGGGAGGATATGCTTCATTTCCAACATGTATCGCTGCTAGCATTTTAAATATTAAATTCATCACATATGAAAATAATTTAATTATCGGAAAGGCTAATAAGTATTTATTACCACTCGCTAAAAAATTACTTGTTGCACACAAAAATTTAGAGGGAATACCAAGTAAATATCAAAATAAAGTTTTTGAAATTGGAAACATTATAAACAAAGATATTATAAATTTTTCAAAAAGTATTGTTAAGAACGATGAAAAAAAAATTAGGATTCTTATACTCGGCGGGAGTCAAGCAGCAAAAATATTTGCTGAAACTCTGCCAAATATTTTTAGAAAATGTTTAGATTCAGGAATTTCAATTAAAATTTATCAACATTGTTTAATTAATCAAACTGAACCTTTAAAAATGTATTATTCTAAACATAAAATTGATTTTGAAACTTTTAATTTTAGTGAAAGACTAATTGATTATTTTTCAAAAGTTGATTTTGCAATAACACGTTCTGGAGCATCAATGTTGGCAGAATTAATTAATGCAAATATACCTTTTATATCTGTGCCACTTCCAACTTCTGCCGATAATCATCAGCTCAAAAATGCTAATTATTATAAACAAAAAAAATTTGGTTTTTTGATAGAGGAAAAAGATTTAGAAAACCAACTATTTCATCTTATTAAAGATATTAAAGAAAATAGTTCAATACTAATTAAAATTAAACGTCAACAAAGACAATATTCTGACAAAAAAGTCTATGACAATATCAACCAAATATTAAGAAAATTAGTAAATGAAAAAAATTAATTTAGGTCAAAAAGAACTAATTCATTTTGTTGGCATTGGCGGCATTGGGATGAGTGGTCTTGCTCAAATCATGAAAAATATGGGATTTAGAATTCAAGGAAGTGATCGAGATAAGAATAAAAATACAATTAGCTGCTCAAGATTAGGTATTAAAATATTTATAGGTCATTCATCAACTAATTTAAAAAAAGCAACTATTCTTGTTAAATCTTCAGCTATAAAGAATAATAATATAGAAATTAGGTATGCAAAAAAAAATAAATTACCAATTTATTCAAGAGCAGAAGTTTTAGCTGACGTAGTATCTTTAAAAAAAAATATTATTATTACAGGTTCACATGGAAAAACTACAACAACATCTCTAGTTGCAAAAATTCTTTCTAACCAAAAATTAGACCCCACTATAATTAACGGGGGAGTGATAAATTCATTTAAGAGTAATGCAAAACTTGGAAAAGGGGACTGGGCAATATTAGAGGCTGACGAGTCAGATGGAAGTTTTTTAAAACTGCCTATTAATTACTCTATTGTTACTAATATTGATTACGA
>MDTG01094541.1_pt1 | contig 12269 bp, 11 predicted proteins | sample 811421 | NCBI WGS metagenome assembly MDTG01 (sample SAMN05326645, study PRJNA326480) | marine metagenome | isolation source: seawater | place: Pacific Ocean: South East | collected 2011
CCTATTTTTTTAGTAATTGGTTGGAGAGGAGAAATTAAAAATTTCAAACAAATAAATGATGAACCACAACATAAAAAACAGGGCGCAATTACATTAAATCAATTAAGATTACTAGATATACCTTTTAAAATTATAAATCATAATACCAAAAAGTTAGATAAGATTTTTAAAACTTTATTAAAAGTCTCTGAAAAAAAACAGTCTCCTGTAGCACTTGTCGTGAGAAAAAATACTTTTAAAAATTTAGACAATAAAAAAGCGCAGGTTAATAAAAAGAATTTATATAGGGAGGAAATTATTAAAGATATAATAGAAATTTCACAAAATGATAATATAATCTTATCTACTACTGGTATGGCTTCTAGAGAATTATCCGAAATAAGAAAATCAAAAAAGCAGAATGATCTAAAAGATTTTTTAACAGTTGGTGGGATGGGTCATGTCAGTCAGATAGCAGCAGCAATAGCTATGAATAAAAGAAAAAGTAAGGTAATTTGTATTGATGGAGATGGATCATTATTAATGCACTTAGGTTCTTTAGGTTTAAGTTCTAAGTTCAAAAATCTTATTCACATACTAATAAATAATGAGTGTCATGACTCTGTTGGTGGTCAACCAACACTTGGTAAATCTATTAATTTCACAAAAATTGCTAAAATTTGTGGATATAAAAATACTGTTTTAATAAAAAAAAAGAGCTCAATTAAAAAAAACCTCAAAAAAGCTTTGAAGCAAAAAAGTAATTCTTTTTTACAAATAGATTGTAAAAAAGGTTATAGAAATAATTTAGGTAGACCAGATAGAAATATGAACAAAAGAAAAAATTTTTTTATTAAAAGATTAAATTCATTAAAATGATTGATTTAGAAAAATTACTTAAAAAAAAAAATAAGGAAAAAATTTTATTTACTGCAGGACCTGCAAGTTTAATTAAGGAAAACATTTCAAATTTAAATCCATGTTTTGGAAGAGGTGATACGGAATATTTGAAAAAGGAAAAAATTGTTTTAAGAAAAATATTAAAACTTTGTGGACAAGAAAAAATTGCAAGATTACAAGGTTCAGGTAGTTTGGCATTGGAATTAATGGCAATTAATTTTTTATATGGAAAAGTTTTGATTATAGATGGTGGGTATTATTCAGACAGATTATTTTTTTTGAGCACGTGTGCCAAAAGAAATTTTGGAATGATTAAAAAAATAAAAAAAATATCTTGGAAAGAAATTGATAATTTTTCTGAAAATTATGATTGGATATTTTCATGTTATACAGAAACTAGTTTAGGATTAAAAATACCAATTGAAAAACTAGCTAGATTAAAAAAAAGGTGCAAATCTAAATTGATGTTAGATGCAACAGCTTCGATAGGTTTGGAAAAATATCATGATTTGAGTGATGTTCTTGGTTTTAGTTCGTGTAAAGGGTTGTTTGGTTTAACTGGAGCCTGCTTCGTAGGATTTAAAGTAAATCCAAATAATCAAATTAACTCATTCTATATGGATATAAATTCTCATATTAATAAAAAAATGACTGGGCCTTATCATATAATTTATTCTCTTTATGATGTGCTAAATAAACATTCAGATTATGCCGAAAGTGTCAAAATAAATAAAAAATTGTTTTTAAAAAAAATGAATAAATATTTATCTCAGCCAAAAATTTTACAGCCAAATTTATGTACTCATGTTAATTATAATATTACTGCAAAAAATAAAAAAGTTATTTTATACCAACCAAGAAACGATATTGGTGGAAGTGTTGTTTGTCACTTGGGTGAGGCTCATTTAGGTAAAAAAGCAAAAGGAAAAATTTTAAATAATTTGAAGATATGAGAAAAAAAAAAAAGATTATGGTCGATATGTCAGCAACTCTTTTACATCATGGTCATGTAAGACTAATAAAAAAAGCTAGTAAATTTGGTGATGTAATTATTGGTCTTACTAGAGATAAACAAATTAGAAAGTATAAAGGCTATAATCCAGAAATTAAATTTGATCATAGAAAAGAAATTTTAGAGTCAATAAAATATGTAAAAAAAGTAATTCCATCTGAATTTTTTCTTAATGATAAATATTTAAAAAAAAATAAGATTGATTTATTAATACATGGAAATGATAACAAAAATAAAGTTAAAACTGTAAAAATTAAAACTTTTAATAGGACAAAAGGTATTAGTTCAAGTTTATTAAGAAAAAAAATTATAAAAATTTTACAAAAATGAAGACAAGAATGGGTATAATTTTCTGGATAGAGGGCTTCTCAGGCTCAGGAAAAACCTCTATATCTAAAAATATTTTACCGGGAATATCTAAGAGATTTGGTAAAGCAGTAATCTTGAGTGGAGATATTTTAAGACAATTTTTTGATAGAAATGGATATTCCAAAAAAGACAGGACTCAAAATTCACATAAATTCAGTAAATTATTACAATTCTTTGCAAATCAAGGCCTAAATATAATATATAGTGCTGTTTGTCTTAATAATTCAGCAAGAAAAATATACAAAAAAAACATTAAAAATTTTTTTCAAATCTATATAAAGTCTGACGTTAAAAAAATTATAAAATTAAAGAAAAAAAAAACTTATAAAAATAAAAAAAATATACTTGGGATTCACATAAAACCTGAATATCCAAAAAACTACGACATAATGATTGAAAACAATTTAGACAAATCGATTAGAAAATTATCAGTCGAACTTATGAAAAAAATAAAGAAAAGTAAAAGATTAAAATTAAAATGAATAAAAAAGCTAGAGTTCTGTTAATTACACCAAATCTTAAGGGCATAGGTGATGGTGTAAACAGAATACAACCGTCATTAGGTTTAATGTTAATTGCAGCCAATTTAGAAAAACATGGTCATCTTGTAAAAATTTATGATTCAGCACTAGATGGTTGGGATAAGAGGGAGCTAGTTGACAAAAAAAATAATATTGTAATGATAGGGCAGAATGATGAAGAAATAGCAAAAGTTGTAGACGATTTTTCTCCAGATGTAGCAGCAGTTTCAGTTTTATTTTCAAATTTATTAGAGTCTGCGCACAACATTGCTAAAATTATAAAAAAAGTAAAAAAAGATACAACTGTAATTTTAGGTGGAAATCACATTTCAAGTGCAGTTACTGATTATAATGTCTCTAAAATAACTGGGAATTCTGGTCTACCTGATATTATTAATGATTTAGAAAACGATCATTTTGATTTTGCAATGACTGGTGAAGGAGAATTTTCATTTCTAGAACTTACTAATAAATTAATGAACCAAGAAGATATTTCAAAAATCCCAGGTTTAGTAAAAAGAATAAGTCCAAAAAAATATTTAATCAATCCGCCAACAAGAATACATAACCTTAACTTGTTACCTAGACCCGCAAGACACTTGGTAGATATGGAAGCATATTTTAAAATTGGAGCTTTCCATTCAGCAAAATCAAGATCAAAAAGAGTTTTGAGTGTTATGTGTTCAAGAGGATGTCCAGAAAAATGTACCTTTTGCTCAACTCCTCAAATGTGGGGAAATAATACAAGATGGAGAACAACTGATCATATAATGGATGAAATTGGAAATGACGTAAGAGATTACAAGATTGGAGAAATTCAGTTCGACGACGATACTATAACAGTAAACAAAAAGAATTTATTTGCTCTTTGTGCTGAACTTGAAAAAATTGGTTTGCCTTGGTGCACTCCGAATGGAACAAAAGTTAATTATCATCTAAAAAAACAAGACGAGATGTACAAAGTTATGGCAGATTCTGGATGTTATCAAATCACATTAGCTTGTGAGAGTGGTGTTCAAAGAGTTTTGGATGATATTATTAATAAAAGATTGCCTCTTGAAACAATTTATCCTTCAATAGAAAATGCAAAAAAAGCAGGTATGTTGGTACATACTTTTTGGATAATTGGTTATCCGGGAGAAACTTATGAAGAAATTCAACAAACAATTGATTTTGCTATGAATAGTGGGGCTGATAGCTTTTCTTTTGCAATTCTGAGTCCTCTGCCAGGAACGCCTATTTATAGAGATGTAATAAAAAATAACCTTTGGTGGGATGGAAGAAACTTGGATGATATGCTTTTCAGATCCTCTTTGGTTAAGGTAGATGGTTTTACTGGCCCTGATGAGTTTGAAAACTTTGTCAATGAAACAAATAAAAAAGCTAATTTACTTTTAAAACAGAAGGATCCACAGAGATTTGAGTACAAATATGGAAAAAATTCGCTAGAAAATGCTCTAGTAAAACAAACCTAAAAAAACTATGAATTATAATTTTAACAAGAGTCAGATAAATGATTATAAAGAAAAAGGATTTCTAATATCAAAAAACTTTTTCAAAAAAGAAGATATAAAAAACTTACTTTTATGGATGGATGAAATTGAAAATTATAAAGAGGTAAAAGGTAAATGGATGAAATATTATGATCCCTCTTTAAAAAATAATAAAAAATTTATTTTAACGAGGATTGAAAATTTTATAGATTACCATAAAAAATTTAAAACATTTATTCTGAAAAAAAAAATATTAGATCAACTTAAAAAATTATCAGGTGATAATGTAGTATTATTCAAGGACAAAATAAATTTTAAATACCCCGGTGCAAAAGGATTTAAAGCCCATCAAGATGCAACAATTTGGGAAGGGATGTATGGTATAAAATCATTTTTTACTATGGTTATTTCAATTGATCATTCAAATAAAAAAAATGGACGTTTAGAAATAGCAAAAAACAATCATAAAAATGGTTTGATAGGTCAATCATGGAAAGAAATGCCAAAAAGTATTGAAAATAAAATGTCTTGGGTGCCAGTAGATACATCCCCAGGAGATTTGATTATATTTAACGACTACACACCTCATAGATCATCTAATAATTTGTCCAATTCAAGAAGGAGAATGTTGTTTTTAACTTTTAATTTAAAAAAAGATGGTGATCACCGAAAAAAACATTTTAAAGATAAAAGAAAAAATTTTCCCCCAAATCTAGAGAGAAGCTTAGGAAAAAATTACGTTTTCCATATTTAAAAAAATAAGAAGTATTACAGAAGATCTAGAATTTCTTTAAAATTCCAAATAAAGCCTCAGCTTTTTTCCAATCCTCTAAAGTATTTATATCAACACTTTTATAAGAGGGTATATAATATGCAATTGACTTTCCATTATAAATATTTTTCTTAGAGGAAAAAGTTTTATAACTCGCCCAATAAAACTGTCCAGCGTCATGATATGCTCTTTCCAATTCTTGAGATCCTTTGCTCAAATTTTTCATTTTTCTATGAATTAAAAAACTTTTTTCATTAATATAAAAATGTCTATCAATTGGTGCATCATATGCAGAGGCTGAAAAAACGTAATCAGTCATATTTTTTCGTAAAATATTAAAAGATTTTTTTAAATCTAAATGGCTTATTAGCGGGGCAGTAGCAACTAAACAGCAAACATTGTCAATTTTCCTTAATTTATTTTCCCTAAAAATTTCGTATTTGATAACAGTATCCATAGGAACTTTATCACCAGATAATTTTTTTGGTCTCAAACCATTATTTGATGCTCCAAATTTTTTTGTAATTTCCAAAATTTTTCTACTATCGCTTGAAACAATAATTTTTGAAAAACATTTGCTTTTTTTTGCTGCCTGAATTGGCCAATAAATAATTGGTTTACCATAGAACTTCCTAATATTTTTTTTCTTAATTCTTTTACTTTTAGCTCTTGCCAGTATAATACAAACATTATTCATTTTTTGAGTAAATTTTTTAATACTTTTAGAATTTTTATTAAATCTTTTTTTTTTAATCCTGGATGTATCGGCAAACTTATTGCTGTTTCGTAATATCTTTCGCTCTCAGGATACATTCCTTTTTTAAAACCTAGAGATCTAAAATATGGTTGAAAATGAATGGGTATGTAATGAATGTTCACTCCAATTCCTTTTTTTCTTAATTTGTTAATAACTCCGTTCCTAAAAGAAATCGACACATTCTTTAATCGTATTATATAAAGATGTAAACTCGAAATTTTATTTTTATTATTTTCAGGAAGAATTATTGGTAAATTTCTCAAATTTTCATCGTAGAAATTTTTTATTTTTTTTCTCTTGATAAAAAATTTATTTATTTTTTGTAATTGAGAAATTCCTAAAGTTGCTTCAACGTCGTTCATTCTGTAATTGTATCCTAATAAATGCTGTTCATAATACCAATGACCACTTACTTTATTTTTAAACATTTTTTTTTCTCTAGTAATCCCATGTGAACGTAACATTTCCATTTTTTTATATACTTTAAAGTCATTAGTAGTTGCTACTCCGCCTTCTAATGTGGTAATTATTTTAACTGGATGAAAACTAAAAACTGAGACATCGCTTAATTTTCCGTCGCCAATTCTTTTCCCTTTATATTTAGCTCCTAAAGCATGTGAAGAGTCTTCTAATATTTTGAAACCATAAGTTTTGCTTAATTTTTTTATCTCATATAAATCACATGGAAGACCTGCCAAATTTACGATCACAATTATTTTTGGTAATTTTTTTTTAGCCTTTGCTTCAATTAATTTTTTTTTTAATTTTTCAACAGAAATATTGTTTGATTTTTCATCAATATCAACAAAATCAACATTAGCACCACAATATAGACCACAATTAGCTGATGCAACAAAACTTATTGGGGAAGTCCACAGCCAGTCTCCTGATTTTAGATTTAAAGCTAAACAAGCAATATGAAGAGCACTTGTTGCCGAATTAGAAGCTACAGCATATTTGGCTCCAACAAACTTTTTAATTTTAGTTTCAAATTGTTGAATTTTGGGGCCTGTTGTGACCAGATCATTTTTAAGAGTTTTTGATATATTCCTAATGTCTTTATTATCAATTAACTGGCGACTATAAGGAATCATTAATTGTATTTTTTTTATTTAAATCTTTTATCTGTTTAACATTTAAAAAATTTTCATTAGTTCCAGAACTGTATTCAAAATCGTTTTTAACAAACACCCCTTTTTCTCCATCCTTATTTCTTAAATACTTTCTCTTATTATGTTTAAATTGAATATTTGGTGTTATCACATAATGTTTTTTAAACTTAATTACATTACCAGACTCGTCTTTCGAGGTTAAAAGCTCGTGGATTTTTTCTCCTGGTCTTATTCCAATTATTTTTTGACTCAAATCTGGTGCCATAGCTTTTGCTAAATCAACAATTTTGATTGATGGAATTTTTGGTACAAATATTTCACCTCCAATCATGTTTACAAAAGCTCTGTAAACTAGATCAATTCCTTGATCAATCGTAATCCAAAATCTTGTCATTGAAGGATGAGTAATTGGCAAAAATTTTGATTTATTTTTAATTAATTTTTTAAAATACGGAACTACTGATGCTCTGGAACCTATTACATTTCCATATCTAACAACAGAAAATTTTACCTCTGAACCTCCATAGGTATTTCCTGATATTATCAATTTATCAGAAGACAATTTTGATGACCCATAAAGATTTATTGGGTTAACTGCTTTATCAGTCGAAAGTGAAATAACTTTTTTTACATTATTTCTCAATGAAGCTAAAATTACATTCTGAGCGCCAATAATATTGGTATTAATACATTCTATAGGATTATACTCAGCAGCAGGAACTTGCTTTAGTGCAGCAGCATGAATCACAAAGTCAACATCTCTTAATGCAATAGTTAATCTTTCAAGATCTCTAACGTCACCCAAAAAATATCGTAAACATTTATATTTTTCTGTTGAGTATGTCTGAGACATCTCGAATTGCTTCATTTCATCTCTTGAATAGATAATAATTTTTTTTAATTTAAATTTTTTTAGTAAAAATTTGGTAAAATTTTTCCCAAATGAACCTGTCCCTCCAGTAATCAAAATTGATTTATTATTAAACATTTATTTTTTAGATTGATTTTCTATCTCTGATTGAAGCTCGTCATACTCTTTCAATCTTTTCTTCATGAAATTAATTGTAAGTTTAGTTTTTTGCACTAAACCTTTTGGCGTTAATATATAAAAATAACTATTTTTTGATTTTGGATTAAATCTATTTTTATTATTCTTGAAATTTCTTATTTTTACATATCCTTTGTTTTTTAAAGCTTTTAGACAATAATTTAGTTTCCCCAAACTTATGCCTAAATCTTTAGCCATAGTTCTTTGTGTCAAATTTTTAGACTCATTGATTTTTCTCAATATATTTAAATTATCCTGATTATTTGTCATTCCTAAAGACTAGTATTTAAATTCAAAATAGTAAAGTCAATTGTTCATATTTTGAACAAATAATCCTTACAAATTTCAATAAAAAAAACTTAAAAAAATCTTTTTTTTATTATACGAATTATCTTTTCACTCCCTTTTTCTGTGCCACTGGAATTTATGTTGTTAAAAATATATTTTTCATAACCTGGAGTTCTTTTATCAATCTCTAATAAAATATTATCTATTTCCAAATTTTTTACTAGAGACGTTTGATAAATTCCAACTTCTGAAGAATATTTATTGCTACCATCTGATGCTAATTTTCCAAGTGGCTTAGACTTTAGGGATAATATCCTTTTTTTAAGATATATAGCATCAACAATTGCACTTGAATCAAAGAAAATTACTAAAAAGGCTTTTGAAATTAATTCAGTTGTTTTGAATTTTATTAAATCATAATTTAAAAAAAGTTTTTTTTTCATTTCTAAATTATCTGCTGGATGTAATGATATGATTATTTTTTTTTTATATTTCTTTTGAAGGTTTTCTAAAAATTCTATTAACAAGCTGTAATGATCATTTAAAATTTTTTCTAAATCTATTTTGTCAGCTAATAAGTCATCTGAATTTTCTAGCTGATTATCTAATAATACAATATAATCTTCAGATACACTTGGTTTTACAGTTGAGAAATAATCATAAGTTCTGCTGTTTATCAAAACTAACTCTTTTGCATGAAAAAAATTAAACCTATATAGAAATGACTTAAATTTATTTTTCTTAATATTTTCAATAATAGGTTTGTTTGTAATAAATCTTATTTCAACTTTAGGTGTTAATCCAATTAAACTCATAAAGTTAATCAAATTTGGAAAAAATTTTTTATCTAATTTTAGTTTAATCATATCTAAGAGATTATTATTATCTGATGAATTATGACTCCATTGGACATTCGCTACATTAGAAGTTTGTATTAATTTTACGTCAAATAATTTTAGTATTAGATGAATTTTAAAATCTTTTTTTTTTCTTCCCATATTAAGAATTCCGATGATTTTTTTATCATTAAAAAAATCTTTCAAATCTGAAAATGTTTCTGGACAAAAATATTCCAAATTATCTATTTCTTCTAAAATACTTAGATTTTTTTCTTTATTTCTTTTGCTAAAAATTTTTAATTTATAGAAATTTATCAAATAAATTTTTTCAAAATTTTTCTTTAATTCTTCAATTAAATTTCTATTAGCTTTTATGGTTGTCTCATAATCACTTCCATTAATAATCCATGCTAGGTAGGTTTTTTTAATCACTTTTTAATAAATTTTGATTTTAATTTAATTTTTTGTCATTAATTATTGTTATTATATATCATAAAATATAATATATTTATGTTCAAAAATTGAACAAATTGCAAAACTATTTTTTGACTATGTTTATTTCTACCCGACATTACGATAATCTCACTTATAGACATATTGTTTTAGGATCCCTACAAAAGACAAAGCAGATTTTAAAACTAAAAAAAATTGATTTTTTATATTTTAAAATTATTAAAAAACCTTCATTAAAATACTATTGGTTTTTAATCCAACTTATTTTGTTTGGAGATATTTTTTCAAAAAATAGAGCAAACATAATGTATGAAAATATTCTTGTGGGAAGATTTGCGCTTGCTGAGACCTTTAAAAATTTTGAAACATATTTATCCAAAATAAAATTTTATTTATTTTTTATTATCAACTTATATTACGCTGGAAAGTTAATCTATTCTGCAAAAGAATACGAGAAACGATATAAGATTAAAGCAATATATATAGACCATTGTTGTTATCTTAATGGAGTACTTTATTCTTATTTTTCATTAAAAAAAAAAATAGTTTATTCAAATAATTATCCTTCAAATTTATATGGGATAAATTTTAGAAAAAAAAAGAATATTATTTTTAGAAACTATGAAGAGTCTATAAAAGTAAAAAAAGGCTCAGAAAATAATAAAATAGATTTTAATTTTACAAATCAATTTGCAAAAAAAATGTTTCAAAAAAAAAATTTTATACCTTGGATGAGTACTACAAAGTTTGTTAAATCACCTAGTATTGATTTTGGTCTTTATGATTACATTGTTTATGCTCATTCGTTCACAGATGGACAATTATTTTATGGATATGATGGTTTTGAAAATGTTTTTGATTGGCTAAATTTTACGCTAGATGAATTGTCAAAAACCAATAAAAAAATTTTGGTAAAAGCTCATCCAAATTTTTATAGAAAAACTCATGGTATTCAAAGTATTTACGATAATAAGATATTTTCAATTCTTAAAAAAAAATACAAAAATAATCCCAATATATTCATTTTGAACAAACCAATTTTTAATAACAAAATTTTGAAAAAAATAAGTAAAAATACTATTTTAATTTCCCATCATGGTACAGTTTTATTAGAAGGCTCTTTCTATAATTTCAAAAGTATTTGTTCACAGTCAACTTTTTTTAACAAAAACTTTAAAATTTCTAATACTTGGAAAAATAAATCAGAGTACAAGTATTTATTAAACAAAAATTTTGAGAGATTAAGCCATTCAAACAAAAAGGATGTATTATATTTAATATATATGATTTTTTTAGATGATAAATCATATTCCGGAAAAAAATTCTGGAGTAATATTATTCAAGATGCATGTGGTATTAAATCACATATAGAATGGCAAAAAAAAATTGAAATATTTTCAAATACAAAAAATATAAATCAAAGATATTCTTTACTAAAGAAACTTGTTAAAAATAAAGATAATGAAATTATTAAAAAAATATCTCAAAATATCGTCGAATATTAATTTAATAATTAATTAATTACCTTTTAGTAAAAATAATCAATTAAATTTTAGAAATTTTATTAAAAATATCTATAACGATATTTTGCTTGGACCTTTCTCCGCTCACTTGTCCGCACACAAATAAGTTTTTAATCTTTAAAAAATCTTTATTTTTTTCGTTATTTTTTGATTTAATTGTAATTGGAATATTATAATTTTTGACCAGCTTTATTTCATTGTCATTTTTTAAAATTTTAATCTTTTTCAAATAATCAACAATTTCTTTGTTAGCCGATTGAATGTCTATTTTTTTTTGAGGCAAAATATATTCAACAGTGATTCTAAATTTTTTTTTTTTACCACTTTTTTTTTGAAAATTATCGTAAAAAGTTACTCTATGAAGAGGAGAGGCTCTGTCATATATATATGAATAGAAAACTTTTTTTTGCATTAATTTATTTGATAAATAATGAAAAAAATTCCAATAAAATTTAAAATTAACATTTTTACTTATTTTCCCAAGTATTAAAGAGTTAAGATTCTCAATACTACCTGTCCAAATAAATAAATCGCCCTTTAGAGTTCTTTTGTTTGTTTTTATATTTTCTATTTTATTATTTTTAATTTTTATTGAATCTATCTTTTCGTTAAGTACTATTTTTACTTTTGATAAAAAACTTTTTGTTAAAAGAAATCTAATTAAATTGTTAATTCCCTTTTTTTTCGGATATAAATTTTTCCGTCCGCTAAGTCCTTTTCTATATGAATTAAATGCTAATATTTTATCGTAATATTCATTCTTTTTAAGCTTGTTTATAGTATTATTTTTTCCAATTATAACTCTAGAAAAATTAAACATTTGTATAATTTTAGTGGGAAGGTTAGATAATTTATGTCCAGTTTTTTTTTTTATTAGTGGTTCAAAAACTTGATTAGTCAAAGATTTTCCATATAAAAACTTACATCTTTCATTTTCATTTTTAAAAATAATTTTTTTTAATTTATTATTTCTTAAAATTTCATTTAAATATTTTCGATTCTTTTTTTTTTCTATAAGATTTAAATTTAAAAAAGAACTGTCATTGTACCATTTATTATTAAAATAATGATTTTGTGGTAAATATTTATAAGAAAAAAAGTTTTTTTGATTTGAAAATAATATCTTATCTATATCTTTGTTGCCTGTCTCTTGTGCAATGTGCGATCCATGGTCAAAATAATAATTTTTATATTTGACAGAAC
>MDTG01244769.1_pt1 | contig 12269 bp, 12 predicted proteins | sample 811421 | NCBI WGS metagenome assembly MDTG01 (sample SAMN05326645, study PRJNA326480) | marine metagenome | isolation source: seawater | place: Pacific Ocean: South East | collected 2011
AAATAATTTAATATCACAACCTAGTTTGCAAAGCTTATTTGCAACATTGTGAATTTGCACTTGAGCTCCACCTGGAACTGGAAAAAAGACACCTGAAATAAATGCTATATTCATAAAAAATTTATTTAATTAATTTTATTACTTTTTTTAAATCATTTTTTGTATCTACAGCAACAGACTTATTAGACATTTTTATCATTTTCACTTGATGCCCGATTTCAATAAATCTATTTAACTCTAAATCTTCAATTTCCTCTAAAGGTGTTTTTCTTTTTAAATTTGTAAAAACTTTAAGTGATTTATGGGGAAATGAATAAATGCAAACTTGTCTCCATGCCTTTATAAAACGTTGATTTTTATTTGAAGGTATTGGTGCTCTTGACATATATATCAAATTTCCGTTTTTTCTAAATACTACTTTGGGAATATGTGGTGAGTTAAAAATATTTGTTTCTTTAATTTCTGTAAAACCAGAAATCACTTTTGTTGGATATTTTTTAGCTAAACTTATCATTTTTTTTATATCTGCTGGATTGCATATTGGTTCATCGCCTTGAACATTTATATAAAAAGTTTTTTTTATTTTTTTGGATACTTCAGCCACCCTATCTGTTCCTGTAAGGCAGTTTTTAGAAGTCATAATTACATTAATATTATTTTTTTTACATAAATTTAGAATTTTTTTATGATCGGTTGCGACTATAATATTTGAAGAATGCACCACTTTTTTGCACTGGTTGTAAGTTCTAATAATCATTGGTATTCTTTTAATATTAATCAATGGTTTACCTGGTAATCTTTTAGATCTGTATCTAGCAGGGATAACTAACAAAAAATCTGACATTATATTCTAAATTTTAGTTTTTTAATTTTATAGTTTGTGGGTGTTAAAGAGATTATTTTTTTTGCTTTTTTTTCCAATTTATAGTTTTGTAATACTTCATCCATTTCAAATTTTTTAGGGCTAGTTTTATTATACCCATCTAATCCAGCAAAAAAAATCTTTTTACATTCGCCACTACTACAAATTCCTAGTGTGTATGTAATAGCCAAAGAGTTAGGTAAAACAGCATAATTTTTTTCAAATTTAAACCTATTATTTTTGACTTGTAATCCAAAATTCAATATTTTTTTTGTATTAATCTTTGATTTAATATTTTTTGAAAAGCTTGAAAATGGAGCAATTAAATATTTATTTGATTTTTCATATTTATTTATATCTGATAGCAGTCTTAAAGTGTGACAAACAATATTAGCATAAACATATTTTTTAGGAATTGGATTAATTGCATTTAAAACAAAAACAATTGGTTTATTTTTTTTAATAAATCTTATTATTTTTAATCTATGTTTTGACACAGATAACCCCGGCCCAATTATCAGCACAAGTCGATTTTTTATAACTTTAGTAGGCTCCCAATCACCTTTGTTAATTTTCCTGTAACTTTTTTTTCCTAGCGCAATTAATTCTCTACTAAATTTTTTTCCACCCACAGTACTTAAATTATTTAAATTATGATATATATCCTCTGTATCAAATCTGGAATCACTTAACATTTCTTGCACAAATGTTGGATGAATAGAATTTATTCCGGCATAATAATAAAATGGGTTAGATCCCCACTTATATTTTTCTTTTAATGGTTCAAAATAATTTTTTATTAAATTAAACAAATTTATTAAATGTTCTTTTTTTCTTTTTAAATCTAAAACTAAATATTCAGTTTTAGTATTTCCAGGTCCTCTACCCATTCCAGTCACAGTACAATCTATCCAATTTACCGAGTTATTAATCGCTTCAATTGAATTTTCTAGAGCTTTGCCCATATTGTCATGGGTATGTATTCCTGTTGATTTACTCCATAATGACTTTATTTGATGAATAATTTTTTTTGTTTTTAAAGCATCTAGACTTCCCATGCTGTCTGCAAAGTATAAAATATCTGTTCTTGTTTTTTTAATTGTCTTTACTGTATTTCTAATTTCACGAAAAGATAGTTCGGGTATTTGCATAATATTAATGGCAATTTTATATCCTGATTTTTTTAACCAACTTACAAGTGGTAAAATATCTTCTACTTCAAAATGATGACAGGCTAATCTTACAAGTGAAATAACTGAATTCTTTTTTGGTCTAAAATTTTTTTTTGCGATCTCTATTATATTTTTTTGTCCAATAAAATCTGAAGCATTTATCATTATACCAATTTTTAAATTCTTAGGAATTTTTAAACTTCTTAAAAAACTTTCTTCAGAATATGCGCAAGGTCCCTTAGTTTTTACTTTATCTAAAAATCTAAATCCTATTTCAACATAATCAACTTTAATCATATCCATTACTCTAAGATATTCGTTAATTAGCTCTTTTTCAAAAAACCAATTATTGTAATAGCCACCATCTCTTAAAGTGCAATCTAATAGATTAATTTTATTTTTATTCATAATTAATTATTCTCAATATCAATCAATATTGGGACTATTCTCCCCCAGTTATATTGATAACCTCATTTGTAATAAAATTATTTTCAATAATTAAATAATTAATATATCTGGCTATATCCCTTGTGGTAGCCATTTTTTTTAAAGGAATTAATCTTATTCTTTTTTGGAGGGATTTTTTTTTTATTTTTTTATGAAATTTTGTGTCTGTCACACCAATCCGCACTGTATTGTATAAAATATTATTCGCTGATAAATTTTTAATTTCTGATGGCATAAATTCGTTAAGATGTTTGCTCAAAGAATAAGAAAAAGTATTGACGCCACCTCCAAATTTAGCACCAATACTTGAGGTATTAATTATTCTTCCAAATTTATTTTTAATCATATTTTTTAAAGAATTTCTAATAATTGCAAATGGAATGAGACTATTAACTAGTATAGTTTTTTGAATTTCTTTAATACTAAAGTTAGAAAAACTTTGATTACTTACATATCCAACAAGATTTATAATTATGTCATAATTCCTATCAAAATATTTGTTTAAATTTTTACTATCTATTTTACTCAAATCTTTTTTAATTAATTTTATTTCTCTTTTAGCTATCTTTTGTGAAATTTTTTTGTTGTAATGAATATGAATTAAAAAATTTTTATCATTTAAAAAATTATTTAATAACTCTAAACCTATGTCAGAATTGCCACCTAAAATTAGAATTTTTTTCATTTACTTAAAATAACCCGCATTATCTTCACCCATCAGAGTCCCCTCAACATCACAAACATTACATGGAGAAAAATTTCGATTATTATTAGCTAAAGTATTTCTAATTTTCATTGATTTATCCTTAAACCAAACATCAATTAACTTCTCTTTTTTTAAATTGCCTAAAATTATTTTTTTCCCCCAATCATGTGGACACATTAAAACATCTCCCATGTAGTCAAAAAATAGAGTATAAGATGGAATGTAGCATGGATTTTGTAATGGGCTAATTGTTTTAGGTATTTTATATTCAGCATTTTCCATCATACCAGCTCTATTGCTTAAAGTAATACCAAAATCAAACTCCTCAGACAAACTCCTGTCTCTAATTATATACTGATCTTTTTTTAATTTTAATTTATCAACCATGTTTTGAAATTTTATTACATCTTCTTTCCCATCATATGCACTAATTAGAATTTTATCTAATCCATTATCAAATAGCTTTTTTAATCTATCAATATTTAAAGGGTCTCCATTGGTTACCATTTCAATTCTGCTCTTTGGACAGACCGTTTTAATTGTTTTAATATGTTTAAATATATTTTTGTCTAACAATGGCTCAACAAAACCACTAAATCTTATTACACCCCTATAGTCTAGTTCATTTAATTCTGCAGATATTTTATTAACCAAATCTTTAGATATAAACTCTTTAATATCCTCAAAATCGGTAGCACTTCTTGGGCAAAAACTACATTTTCTATTACATGTTCCTGACTCACTTATTTCAATTTCTGTTGGTAAGGGAAGTTTTTTATTTTTAAACAAATAAAATTGCAATCTTTTTGAGACAGATTGTTTTTTAAATTTTATATTACTATCTATGAATTTTTTCATTTTTTTATCTTTTTTATTACTTTAATCTATTTATAATTTTATTTTCAATATCTTATAAAATTAATTTTTTTATTATTGTATAAATACGTAGAAATATAGTTCTGCTTGTAATCAAAATCAATCACAGAAAAAAAGCGCTTTAAAATTAAAAAATCAAAAGGTAATGAAGAATTTTGGGAAATAATTACATTTGTAAAAGTTTTATTTTTAAAATTAACTATTTTTTTAATTTTCGTATCTGATTTAAAATAAAACTTATTTTTAGGATGAAGTTTAAAATAAAATTTATTTTTATTATTAGAAATAGAACTATTTTTCAAAAAAAAATAAATATCTTCCACATCATGGAGACCAGGTAAAACCAAAATTTTATCAGACTTTTTCTTAATTATTATATTATTAATAAATTTAAAACTTTTTTCAGTATTTTTACTTTTAATAATAGATACGGCTGTATTTTTGTATTTTAATTTGTAATCTTTTAAAGAAAATTTGTTTAGGCAGTAAATATTATCAGGGATGTACATTTTTCTATGATTTAAAGAATTAATTACATCAAACCACATAAGGTTATTGGAAAAAACACCGTGTTGGAAACCAGAAATTTTTATTTTATTAGAAAATTCTCTAATACTTCGCATCAGATAAAAACCAAAACTATATTCGAACAAATAAAGATTGATATTGGAAACATTGTTCTCTTTTAAAAAACGAGGGATAGCTTTAGAATAAATTTCTAGTTTTGATCTATTAATGTAGCTACCAAGATAAATATCATTTAACTCATCTTCAAAATTTAAACTATGAAAATTAATCGCTATTTTTTTTATTTTTTTAAAAGTAATTAAATTATAAAAATGTTTAATTAATAGTGGTAAAATATCTGAGACTTTTATAAATTTTTCTATATTTAGGATATTTTTGTCATTCATAATTTTTGCATAATGAAATAATTTTACAATATTTAAATTTAAGTGTGTTTCGTCACTTAAAAGAAAATTACAAATATTTTCTTCCTTTTTAAATAAATCATTTTTTCCATAAGAATACCTATTTGGATAAAGTGATATGTAAAAAAGTTTTTTTTTATTAAATTTTTTTTTTGTTTTCTTTAAAAATTTCAAAAAAACAATTACAAAGATAGTTTTAAATAAAAATTTAATTATCTTAAAGTTTGTAAATTTCATTTTAAAACTTGTCCTTGAAAAATCTTTTTTTTCAATATTTAAATTCAAATTATCAAAGATTTTTAAGGTTGATTTATTATCTGAAATTATCTTTATTTTTTTGATTTTTTTTTCTAAAATTATTTTTTTTAAAATTAAAAAATTTAATATTCGATCTGGATAATTATATCGGTCATTTCGTAAGTTAAATATTTCCATTTCCGATAAAAAAAAGGTTTTTTTTGGATTATGTAAAATAAAGTCTTTAAATTTTTTTATCAAATCCTTGTAAAAAAAAAATTTATAATTTAAAAAATTTTTTAATTTTATTTGTTTACAATTATTTAGATGAATTTTACCTTTATTTAGATTGATATAAGATTTATTTTTTTCAACTAAGTTAAAATTTTTATCAAGATCAATTATTAATAAACTGTTCTTCTCCATCTTAATTTTTATTTATAGTATGAAGGGTACCAATTGATAAATTTTTTTTTGTAAAATTATTACTATGATTTGGTATAAACAAGTCTATAACTAAGTTTTCTTTCATTTAGAATTTATCCTGTAAGTCTTTTAAAGGTTGAGTCTTTTATTTTACCTTTTAGGGTAAACTTATTTTTTTTAAGACATAAGTTGATCTTTTTAAACACTTTATCAACTTCGTTTAAATATTTATCAATAATTTTATTATTATAGGCATTGGTTGTTGCAACTTGCGAACCAGCTAAAAAATTTTTTTTTAACATTTCCTGTGTAAAATATGTGAGTATTTCTGGATTGTTCTTGTATTCAAATTTTAAACATGGAATAGAGTCTTGTCCACTAATTGAAATTTTAATTTCATTCTTTGCCGCAAGTTCACTCCATCTTTTTTTAATTTTTTTTCCCATAATTGCAATTTTTCTGTTAATCTTAAATTTTTTAAGCTTTTTAAGAGTGGCACTTGCAGCAATAAAACCTAGCCTGTCCGTCCACATTGTGGAGCTTATGAATGTATCTTGCGCAACCTGCATTATGTTTTTCTTTCCAATAATGGCTGAGATTGGATAACCGTTACCTAAAGATTTGCCATAAATTGCAATATCAGGATTTACTTTATACTTTAAATGTAATCCTCCATAAATATCTTTAAAACCTGAGGTAATTTCATCAAAAATCAGAATAGCTCCATTCTTTCTAGCTATAGATTTTACTTTTTTTAAAAAATTTTTTTCTGGCTCAACACCTCTCATTGGTTCCATTATTATAATGCCTATATTATTATTTTTTTTATTAAAAATTTTTTTTAAAGAATTGATATCATTGTACATAAATGGTTTTATTGTGTTTTTAAAGGAGTCTGAGACACCTCTTACTTTCAATCCTGGTAGTAATTGATTATCTAAATTTTTTGAATCGCTCATATTTGTTGCTAAATACCAATCGTGCCAGCCATGATAACCACAGAATGCAATATTTTTTTTATTTGTAAAAGCTCTAGCGATCCTTATTGCAACCATGCATGCTTCACCACCTGATTTACAAAATTTTGCCATCCCTGACCATTTATGAATATTTAAAAGTTCTCTAGCTAAATCTACTTCCTCTGTAGCATTAAGAGTGCACATTGATCCATTTTTGACTCCTTGAATTATTGACTTGTTAATATCATTATCAGAATAACCAAGCACACAAGATGTTACACCCATTCCAGCAAAGTCATAATACACTTTATTATCTAAACCCCAAACTTTGCACCCTTTTGCTTTTTTGTAATAATTTGGCCATAAGCCTGGGAGAAATAACTCACTTCTTTTAGACAATAATTGATTTCCACCTGGTATAATTTTTTTTGCTTTTTTTAAAAGTTGTTGTCCTTTATTCATTTAATTAATTTTGTAGATAAAATTGTGCTAATTTAAAATCATCAATATCATCTATTTCTAATGATTTCCTTTTTTCAACTTCAAAAGCTTGTGTTTTTTTATGATACCAAGTTTTCTCATTTAATAAAGTTGTAATTTTTGAAATGTAAATAGAACCTTCTAGGTAATAAAGTGGACTCACTTCTTGTCTCCTTATATATAGTTTTTTTTGTTTCTTTAAATAGGGTCTCAATATATTTTTTTTATTTATAGAATATAAAAAATATGGATGTTGATCCACTACCTTCGTTACACTAACTAGAGACTCTATGTTTTCTTTTTTTATTTTATTTATACAAAAATCTACATCTTTTGAATTTCTTAAAGGAGAAGTGGGTTCAAGCATTATTATATAATCAAAATAATTTTTTTTTTTTTTAAAAAAATCAATTGCATGTTTTAAAACACTAAAAGAACTTGCTTTATCTGTTGCTAATTTTTTTGGTCTAATAAATGGGGCATTTGCACCATATTTCATGGCTATTTTTGAGATTTTTGGACAATCAGTGCTTACTATAATTTCATCAATCAATTTGCATTTTTTTGCTGTTAAAATTGACCATGCAATTAAAGGTATTTTATTAAGCTTTTTAATATTTTTATTTCTAAGACCTTTACTGCCTTTTCTTGCTGGAATTACACATAAGACTTTTTTTTTCATTTGGCACTCATTTCCTAAATTGCTGTCCAGCCACCATCAACAGGTAAAAGAGTTCCTGTAATATAAGAGGATGCATCGCTTGATAAAAAAATAACTGCTGACGCAATTTCATCAGTTCTAGCAAATCTTTTCATAGGTACTTTTTTAATATAATTTCTTTCAAATAATTTTTGAACTTTTAGTTTTGTCTTATCCTCAAAGTTTATCACTCCACCTGGACAAATAGCATTTACTCTAATATTAAATTTACCATAATAACTGCTCATTTGTTTTGTAAAACTATTTATTCCCCCCTTGATAACTGAATAGCTCATGTTGTCTTTCATGTCAGTTCCTTTATAAATTTCTAAATCTTGTGCAACTAATCCATAAATTGAACTTAAATTAATTATGCTTCCATTTATTTTATTTTTTAACATATGTTCGGCTATAATCTTAGAGCACCAAATATATGAATTTAAGTGAATTTTAACATTTGTCTCAAAACTTTTTAGACTAATTTCTTTAAAAGAGTTTTTTTTCCAATCTTTAGTTTTTGGATAGCTTGCGTTAATAAAAATATCAGCTGTGCCATATTTTTTTATTATCTTATAAAAAGACTTTTTCAATTTTGAAGTTTTGCTTAAATCTATATGTTCATGATGAATATTTTCATTTTTATTATTCTTTTTTGAAAAATTATCTAAAACTACTACTTTACAGTCCATAGAAATTAATGCTTCGACTATTTCTTTTCCTATATAACCCAGGCCTCCAGCAACAAAAGCTAGTTTATTCTGTAAGTTAAATTTTTTTTTATAATCTTTTATCATTGTCAAATTTCTTTAAAACTATATTCAAATTTTCACATATATCTTTTATTTCTTTGTCCTCTAAATTTACAGAAGAAGGTAAGGCAATTATAGATTTTGATAATTTGATGGAGCTATCTAAATTATTTTTTTTCGAAGAAAATTTTTTGTAGGGATCCATCAGATGAGCTGGGTAAAAACCATTTCTTGCTTCAATACCGTTTTTTAAAAGATGATCAATTATTTTGTCTCTTGCAAATGAAATTTTTTCTTTGAGTTTAATATAATACAACCAATATGAACTCTTTGTGTTTAAAAAATTTTTAGAGAAGAAAATTTGTTTATTTTTATTTAGATAAAAACGATATTTTTTTGCTATTTTTTTCTTTTGTTTTATGAAAAACTTTAATCTTTCCATTTGTGCTAGGCCAACAGCTGCTTGCATATTGGTCATTCTATAATTAAACCCTACATGATCATGCCAATATCTTTTTTTTAGGCTCATGCCATGATCTCTAAGTTTTTTTGCTATTTCATAATATTTTTTTTTCTTAAAACAGACCATTCCACCCTCTCCTGTGGTGATAGTTTTATTACCAAAAAAACTGAATGTTGATGCATCTCCAAAATTTCCTACATGCTTGTTTTTACAGTAAGTTCCCATTCCTTCAGCACAGTCCTCTACTAAAAATAATTTATATTTTTTTGCAATCTTTCTGATTTTATCAATATCACAACCATGTCCGTAAAGATAAACTAACACAATTGCTTTTGTTTTTTTTGAAATTGCTTTTTCTATTTTTTTTGGATCTAAACATAAATTATTTTCATCAATATCAACTAGTACTGGTTTTGCTCCAAGGTATATTGCTGCATTGACTGGAGATATAAATGTCAAATTAGGAACAATTACCTCATCGTTCTTCTTAATTCCTAAACTTGCCAAAGCTAAGTGCAGAGCAGTTGTGCCACTAGTCGTAGATAAAGGGTACTTGGATTTAATAAATTTAGAGAAAGATTTTTCAAATAAATTAACATATTTTCCGCCTGAAGATATCCATCCAGAATTTATACAATCATTTAAATATAAGATTTCATTACCTAAAAATTGTGGTTCAGATACTGGGATTTTATTTAATTTAAAATTAATTGCATAATCTACTAATTTTTTTTGATCATCTACCAATGGCAAGTGAGTAAGATTTGACCCCATTTCTTTTTGAATTTTTTCAAAAGATGAATTTATATTTAAATATTTACATTTTTTTTTTAAAATAATTTTAGATATACTTGCATTTAAAGTGAATTTTTTTAGCAATGCTCTTCTAATGTCACCATCTGTTATAATATTTAAAAATTTTTGATCATTTACTACAAAGGCAATTCTTTGGCCCCCTTTATCTATAATTTTAATAGCATCTCTCAATGAAAAATTTTTTTTTATAATTAAATCTCTTACGTGAGGTAATTTATTAAAACTCATTTATAATATGTCTAATTCTTTTGTTAAAATATTTATTTGACTTTTAAGTTTAGTTGGAGATTTATTATAAACCTCAATACTGTAATATTCTAAATTTTTTTTTATATAAGGTAAAAACCAAGCTTTTTTATTAAAAGGACCATTGCTATCTATATGACCATTGTTTTCTGAAAAATGATATCCTTTAACATATTTGTTCATAACTTTTAATGATTTTATTGGGTCTAATTTTTCCGTTTTAGCACTAACTTTTAGATGAGCAACATCAATAAGCAATCTTACATTTTCAGGCATGAGTTTAAAAAAACTAATTACATCTTTATAATTAGTTAATAAAAAAGGATTACCTTTAAATCTATTAAAATTTTTTTCTGTTACAACATTATTCTCAATCAAAATATTGACTTTATTTTTTTTTGCAAATTTAGATATCTTTTGGGTTTGTATAATAAAATTATTAATAGCTTTTTTCTTACTAATCATTTTTATTTTTTCAAATTTTTTTCCTAATGATTTAAAATTAGGGTCCAATCTAAATCCTGCATGAAAACTATAGATATTTCCCCCAAGTTTTTTTACTAATAAAATTGATTTTTTAATATGATTAATTGATTGATTTAGAACTTTTTTATTATCAGATGCAAGATTTATAACAAATGGGTTTTTTGGGGGTGGAAAATAATTGTGTATCCGAAGGTTTAATTTATTTTTAAAAGATAGGATTTGTCTTACTTGATTTTTTGAATATCTTCCACCTGACAATTCAATTGAAAAGATTTTATTTTTTTTTAAGTACTTTGTAGCTTGTAAACCTGTTAAATTTTTATAACCACCTGTTGATACAGAAATATTATTTTTCATTTTTATTTTCAAGTTCCTTTTTAAGTTCTTCATACTCTTTCATTTTTCTTTTCATAAAATTAAGAGTGAGTAGCGTTTTTTTTTTTATGCCTTTTGGCGTAATAATATAAATATAGTTAATCTTATTTTTATTATTCTTAAAATTCTTAATTTTGATTAGTCCCTTTTTTTTTAATGCACCAATACAATAGTTTAATTTTCCTAGACTGAAACCAAGTTCATCTGCAAGAATTCTTTGAGAGACTTTGGGTTGTTTATTAATTTTTATTAATAAATCTAGGTTATCTTGATTGTTTTTCATAATTGTTCAAAAATTGAACAAATATAGCGTTCAACTATTGAACTTTCAACTATAATAAGTTACTTTATTCGTATTTTAGATAGATATACTATTCAATGAAAAACTTATTTAAAAATTCTAATAGCACTTTTATTATTGCTGAAATTGGTGTTAATCATAATAACAATATTTCTTTAGCAAAGAAGCTTATTCGAAATGCAAAATTAGCAGGAGCAGATGCTGTTAAATTTCAAACTTTTAAGGCTGAAAATCTTGTTATCCCTGGTACTAGAAAAGTAAAATATCAATTAAACTCTTTAAATGATGATGAAGATCATTATCAAATGATTAAAAAACTTGAGCTAAGTTATGAAGATCATAAAACGCTTTTTAATTATTGCAAAAAAATTAAAATAATTTTTTTATCAACTCCATATGATGTTAAAAGTGCTAAATTTTTGAATAAATTAGGCTTAAAAATATTCAAGACTGCTTCTGCCGATTTAATTGACTATAGTTTGCATAATTATTTAGCAAAATTAAAAAAGCCAGTGATAATATCTACAGGCATGTCATTAAAAGAAGATGTTGAGAAAACAATTCAGATTTATAGAAAAAATAAAAATTTTAATATTGCTCTGTTGCATTGCGTCTCAAATTATCCTTGCTCGTTGAAATCAATAAATTTAAATGTATTAAATACTCTAAAAAAATTTGGATTCATTGTTGGGTATTCGGATCACAGTAATGATGTTTTAATACCTTGTTTAGCAGTATCAGCAGGATCAAGGATCATTGAAAAACATTTTACATTGAACAAAAATTTAAAAGGACCTGATCATAAAGCTTCTTTAAATACCAATGAATTAAAAAAAATGATTAGCCAAATAAGAAAAACCGAATTAGTCATGGGAAGTGATGTAAAAAAAATTCAGCCTGAAGAATTAGAAATGTCAAAAATTTCAAAAAAAAGTCTGTATTTCAATAAAAATAAAAAAAAGGGTTCTAAACTTAAAAATACTGATTTAATCTCTTTAAGACCTGGTTTAGGAATTAACCCTTTTTCAATGCACAA
>MDTG01419878.1_pt1 | contig 12269 bp, 9 predicted proteins | sample 811421 | NCBI WGS metagenome assembly MDTG01 (sample SAMN05326645, study PRJNA326480) | marine metagenome | isolation source: seawater | place: Pacific Ocean: South East | collected 2011
CAAATACGAACACTTTCATTACCATTGTGATTTGTTAGTTGTTGGAAGTGGTATCAGCGGTCTTTACACAGCTGAAATTGCAGCCAAAAATAATCTAAAGGTTCTATTAATTGAGCAAGAAAATGAATTTGGTGGAGAAATTTTATCCAGCCATGGAGATAATCCAAAAATAAATAATATTCCTATAAATATATGGAAAAATGATATTATAAATAAATTAAAAAGTTATTCTAATGTAAAAATTATTTCTAATACTACTTGTTTTGCTTATTTTCATTATAATTTGTTACTTGCTATTCAAGATTTAGAGCCTGAAAAAGGCTTAAGTAAAACTCATGAAATTAGACAAAGAATTTGGAAGATAAGATCTAAAAAAGTTGTACTTGCAACTGGAGCGATAGAAAGGCCAATAATCTTCAATAATAATGATAGGCCAGGTATAATGCTCGCAAATAGCGCACGAAAATATTTAAATAAATATGGAGTCTCTGTAGGTCAAAATTTATTGTTCTTTACAAATAACGATAGCGCTTATGAAACAGCAATAGACTTTTTTCACAAAGGATTAAATGTACAAGCTATTGTTGATGTAAGAAATGAAACTAATGGTCACTTCACTAAAATAGCTAAAGATCTTGGTATAACAATATTGAATGGTTATGAAATTGTTAACACAATTGGTAGATTAAGAGTACAAGAAGTCAAATTAAAAAAATTACATACTAATAATATAGATGAAAACAAATCTTCTATTACCATAAAATGTGACACTATATGTGTTTCAGGTGGTTGGACTCCAACAGTTCATTTATTTACACAATCAAAAGGAAAATTAAAATATAGAGATTTAGATGGAAGTTTTATACCCGAAAGGGCATTTCAAAATACATTATGCGTAGGTAGTTGTAATGGAGATTATGATCTACATAAAATTTTAGAGTCAATTCCATCAAATCTAAATAATTTTTTAGATCTAAAAGGAAGTAAATTGTCGAATGAGGAAAATTATAAAACAGATAAAGTTTTAAATGATAATCATAAAAATATATGGATTACTTCAAAACAAAAAATTTCAAAAACAAAAATGTTTGTTGATTTTCAAAATGATGTAACTGCCAAGGATATAAAACTGGCATTAAAAGAAGGATTTCAATCAATTGAACATGTAAAACGTTACACGACTACAGGAATGGCAACGGACCAAGGCAAAACAAGCAATGTAAATGCCTTAGGGATTATATCTGAATTAACAAACACAGATATCTCTGAACTTGGTACTACAACATTTCGACTACCTTATACACCTGTTACTTTTGGAGCTCTTGCAGGAAGACATGTAAAAGAATTTTTTGATTTAGAAAGAACCACCCCTATGCATGATTGGCACGTTAATAACAATGCTATGTTTGAAGATGTAGGTCAATGGAAACGTGCTTGGTATTATCCAAAAAAAAATGAAAATTTTTCTTCAGCAGTTAATAGAGAGGTTAAGGCTACAAGAGACAGTCTTGGAATCTTAGATGCCTCAACTTTAGGTAAAATTGATATTCAAGGAAGAGATGTCAGTGAATTTTTAAATAGAATATATACTAACGCTTGGTCTAAATTAGAAATAGGCAAGTGTAGATATGGTGTTATGCTTGGAGATGATGGTATGGTAATTGACGATGGCGTAACGACAAGACTTGGTGAATATCACTATCTTATGTCAACAACAACGGGGAATGCAGCATCTGTGATGTCTAAACTTGAAGATTGGTTACAAACTGAATGGCCTGAACTAGAAGTTTACTTAACATCTGTTACAGAACAATACGGAACAATAAGTTTAAATGGTCCAAACTCAAGAAAATTAATTGAAAAAATAAATTCAGACTTTGATTTTTCAAAAAATAATTTTCCTCACATGAGCTATAAAAATATAAATTTGTGTGGAATTGACTGCAGAGTTATGAGGATCAGCTTTACTGGTGAGTTATGTTATGAAATAAATGTACCATCTGTATATGCTAAATATTTATGGGATATTTGCATAGATAAAGGACAGGAATATAATATTACTCCTTATGGAACAGAAGCAATGCATGTTTTGCGTGCTGAAAAAGGTTTTATTATAGTAGGTCAAGAAACAGATGGATCTGTTACTCCAGTAGATTTAGATATGGATTGGATTGTTAGCAAGAAAAAGTTTGATTTTGTAGGAAAAAGAGCATTGAATAGAAGCGATACAATTAAGAAGGATAGAAAACAATTAGTTGGTTTAAAAACTAAGGATCCTAAAAAAATTTTAGAAGAAGGAGCACAATTAGTTGAAAAGATTACAACTCTTCCAATGAAAATGGTTGGGCACGTAACCTCAAGCTACTATTCACCTAATTTAAATAGTTCATTTGCTCTTGCATTAATAAAGGGCGGATTAGAAAAAAAAGGTGAAAAACTTTTTGCACCTATGCAAAATGAAACAATAGAAGTTGAAATTACAGATCCTGTATTTATTGACCCACAAAACACTAGGATTAATCAATGAGCGTAAAACCATCTACAGTTCTTAACGTAAATAAAAAAAATTTTAATGGCATTTTTATTGAAGAAAAAAATTTATCAGGAAAAATTAATCTTAGAGGAAAGAGTAATGATAAAGAATTTATGAAAAATGTTGGTTCGGTTTTAGATCTGGTATTACCTATTGAGCCTAATGTAAGAGTTTCAAATAATAATATTAATATAATTTGGTTAAGTCCAAATGAATGGCTTATAGAAACTCCTGAGTCTAAGACTCATAAAGTTTTTACCCTTCTAAAATCTTCTCTTAATGCGCAAAAAACTGCAGTTACAGATGTTTCGTATAATAGAACTATAATAAAATTAGAAGGTAAAGATGTATATACTTTGCTATCAAAATATCTCGTTCTTAATCTTGAGGAGGTATTAAAAAATAATTATAGTGTTGCTCAATCAATTTTTATAAAAATACCTATTCTTATTATTCGAAATAATAGTGATGATGAAGATACATCATTAGATATTCATTTAAATAGATCTCATGCAAGATATGTTTATGAGTTATTAGTAGATGGTTGTAAAATACTTAACATTTAGTATTACTCTTTCTTTAATACTTTTTTTTAACCATGCATACGCAAAAACAATTTATGGAAAGCCAAGAATTATTGATGGTGATACAATTCATATTGGTAAAAGTAAAATTAGATTACATGCTATTGATGCTCCAGAAACAAAACAAAAATGTACCAAGGGTGGCGTTAAATGGAATTGTGGGTTTGAGTCTACACAGTTTTTATTAGATCTTGTTGGAAACTATGAAATTAAATGTGATACTCAAGGCAAAGATAGATACAATAGATATATAGGCATTTGCTACATAAATAATATAAATATAAATCGTCAAATGGTAATTAATGGTTGGGCAATAGCTTATAGATATTACTCTCTCGATTATATTAAAGAAGAAAAGATAGCAAAATCAAACAAGGTTGGTATTTGGATTGGGGAATTTGAAGAACCTTATCTATTTAGAAAAAAAAATAAATAATTATCCATGATGTTTAGAGTCTTTTAGATACAATAGTTCGTCAATATTTTGTTGTTTTTCTTCTACTAAAGATCTTAATTCATCTAATATGATCTTAGTTTCTATCTCTTTTTGTTGCATTAATTTTATTTCATTTTTAAATATTGTATTTTCAATTTTAATTTCATCTATTTCTTCATTAGATAAAGAATTATTAATTTTTTGTTTTAAATTACTAACTTCATTTTTGTAATTACTTATAAGTTCATTTAATTTTAGAATTTTATTTTTTAAATTTTTAATTTCATTTATATTATCCAAACTATTTTCAGATAAGTTATTTTCTAATTTTGAAAAATTACTAACACTATTATTATATTCAATTTCAAGGGCTGCAGATGATTGCTTCAAATTTTCTATTTCTTGCTTTAAATTCTGTATTTGATTATCCCTAAATTTAATTCTTTGATCTTTTTGAAATACCTCTAATTTCAATTCTTCTATTTCAGATATTAAACTCGATTGATCATCAACTAAATCAGGTAAAATTTCATCAGGTAGTTCTTTTACTTCAGTATTTAAATCTAATGATGGTAGGTAAATAAAAAAAATAATAATAATAGTAATTAGAAAAAAAAATAGGACTCTATTTCTCCTCCTTCGTCTTGCTTGAGTACCAATAAAACCAACCATATTTTTAATTTCTATTTATTTGAGGATCTAATGAATATGTTACTGATCTTAAGTAATTTGTAATTTCTTTAATATTTCCAATTTTTGCAAGTCGATCATATGAAATAAGGCAACCAAAATACATATAAATATTGTCACCAATTTTTCTTTTTAATTCATACATACATAGCGAATATCTAAAAGTTAAACCTAATTTATTTGCAATATGGTACCATTGACTATTCTGACCATCAAAAAAAATAGGTAAGACAGGGGTTTTGGTTTTAAGTATAAGTTTAGAAACCCACTGTTTCCAATCTCCATCGTCAGCCTTTGTATATTTGTTTAAATTTTTTTTTGTAGCAATTCTTCCAGAAGGAAAAAGAACCAGCACCCCTTCATTTAAAAGAACTTTTTCAGCCTCTTTTCGTGTATTTATATTTGTTAATATTGCTTCTTTTGTTTCGTTAAAATCAATAGGTAATATTTTATCCTTTACAGCATCAGCTTGTCTCAATACTTTATGGGTTACCATTTTATAGTCTTGTCTTATCTTAGATATAACAGAACATATAGACAAGCCATCAGCAACTCCAAAGGCGTGATTTGCTATAACAATCAACCTACCTTTTTTTGGTATATAACTGCCCTCTTGAAAATTAGTTTTAAGTGTAAGATTAAGTTTTGTTATTGCATCATCCCAGAAATATTTAGGAGGTCTATTTTCTGATAAATATTCATCATATAATTTTTTTAACCTAAGCTTACCTGTAAGTAATTCCATTATCATTATAAATAACTGTCCAAAACGACTAACCTCAGCAGTTGCAAAAGTAAAAGCTATGTTATTTTTTTTCACTATATTTTTTTAAATAATCTAATGTAAATAAAATTATTGTTTAAAAAAGTCTACATCAAATTAATTTATGAATTACATATTAGCATAATTAGGACCACCACTACCTTCTGGAACTACCCATGTAATATTTTGAGATGGTTCTTTTATATCACAAGTTTTACAATGGATACAATTTTGAGCGTTAATAACAAATTTTGGAATTAAAGGATTTGTTTTATCTATTTCATAAACTCCAGCTGGACAGTATCTTTGTGAAGGTTCATCGTATATATTAAGTGTATAATTAATAGGAAGATCTTTATCTTTTAAATGTAAATGAACTGGCTGATCAGCTTCATGATTTGTGCCTGTTAAATATACAGAACTTGTTTTGTCAAAGGTATATACTCCATCATATTTAGGATAATTTATTTTTTTTGAATCTTTAGCCATCTTTAGTGACTCATGATCAGCATGCTTGTGCTTTAAAGTAAAAGGAAGTTTGCCTCTAAAAATAATTTGATCAATTCCAGTAAAAATTATTGCAGGAATTAATCCCCAATTAAAACTAGGCTTTACATTTCTTGCTGCATGAAGTTCCTTGTAAAGCCAAGAATTGTTAAATCTTTTTTCGTAATCAGAAAGTGGGATTGAATTAATTAAGTGATCCACAATAGTTTCTCCAGCAATAATTCCACTCTTCATTGCTGTATGAGACCCTTTAATTTTTGGCATATTTAATGTTCCAGCATCACAACCAACCAATAAAGCCCCAGGTAAATACATTTTTGGTAGACTTTGTAAACCACCCTCTATTAGTGCTCTAGCTCCATATGCAATTCTTTTACCATTAGTTAATATTTTTTTTATTGCTGGGTGCGTTTTGAATTTTTGAAATTCATCGTAGGGGGAAAGGTATGGATTTTTATAATCAAGACCAATTACATAGCCTAAATAAATTTGTTTTTTATCTGCATGATAACAAAAACTTCCCCCATATGTTGAATTATCTAAAGGCCAGCCTGCAGTATGCATTACTAAACCTTCTTCATGTTGAGTTTCATCAATTTGCCAGATCTCTTTAAAACCTATTCCATATTGTTGTGGTGATTTACCATCTGATAAATTATATTTTTTAATTAATTCTTTTCCAAGGTGTCCTCTACAACCTTCTGCAAAAACTGTAACTTTAGCATAAATATTAATACCTGGTTCAAAACTATCTTTATTGTTTCCGTCTTTATCAATTCCCATGTCTCCAGTTTGAATTCCAACAACCATATCTTCCTCTGAATATAAAATTTTAGATGCGGCAAATCCTGGAAATATTTCAACACCCAAATTTTCGGCTTCTGTTGCTAACCATCTACATAAATTCGCTAAACTAATTATATAGTTATTATGATTTTTTTGAACACTTGGTAAAAGCCATGTTGGCCAACTTAAAGATTTTTTTTCAGACAAAAATAAAAACTTTTCTTTTGTAACTTTTGTTTTAATTGGTGAGTCTTTTTTTCTCCAATCTGGAAACAATTCATCTAATGCTCTTGTTTCAAATACATTTCCACTTAAGATATGTGCTCCAACCTCAGACCCTTTTTCCAGAACACAAACATTTGTATCAGGACTTAGTTGTTTTATTTTTATAGCAGTTGCTAAACCAGATGGGCCGGCTCCTACAACAACTACGTCATACTCCATTGACTCACGATTCACTTCCATTTTGTTATTTTAATAAATTAATTTATTGTTGAATAGTATTTAATTTATCTAGTTCAGAAGATAGCTCTGGCAATGCTTCAAATAAATCAGCATTAAGTCCATAATCTGCCACATTAAATATAGGTGCTTCTTCATCTTTGTTAATAGCAACAATTACCTTGCTTTCTTTCATGCCAGCTAAATGTTGAATTGCACCAGAAATACCAACAGCTATGTATAAGTCTGGTACAACAACTTTGCCAGTTTGACCAACCTGGTAGTCGTTTGATACATATCCCGCATCTACTGCTGCTCTAGATGCGCCAACTGCAGCATTTAATTTATCAGCAATTTCATTTAAAAGTTTGAAATTATCTGCACTTTGCAATCCTCTACCTCCAGATATTACTACCCTAGCAGTACTTAATTCTGGTCTTTCTGATTGAGACTCTTCTCTATCAATAAACTCAACATTATTATTTTTGGTTTCAAAGTTTAAACTTTCAACTACTTCACTGCCACCGCTTGTTTCAACAGGATCAAAAGAAGTTGGTCTTATTGTAATTATTTTAGTTTTATCTTTAGATTTAACCGTAGCAATTGCATTACCTGCATAAATTGGTCTCATAAAAGTATCACTATTTATTATTTTTATTACATCACTTATCTGAGCAAGATCAAGTTTAACTGCTATTCTTGGAAATATATTTTTTCCAAATGTAGTTGCAGGAGCAATGATGTGAGAGTACTTTTCTGCAATAGACAAAGCAATAGGCTCGATATTTTCAGCTATATGATTTGATAATTTTTCATCATCAACTAGAATTACTTTTGAAACTTTTTCACATTTTGAAATTTTCTTTGCCAAGTCTTGACATTGATATCCTGTCACAAGCACATCTATTTCATTTTCAATTTGAGAAGCTGCAGAAATTGTATTTAAAGTAGATGATTTTATGTCTACGTTATTATGTTCAGCTAAAACTAATATGCTCATATCACCTTTGCCTCATGTTTTAATTTTTGTACAAGTTCGGATACATTATTTACCATAATACCCTTTTGACGAACAGGTGGTTCCTCAACTTTTAATTGCTCAATTCTAGGAGTAATATCTATTCCAAGAGAAGCGGCATCTTTAACATCTATTGGCTTTTTCTTTGCTTTCATAATATTAGGTAATGAAGCGTATCTGGGTTCGTTCAAACGTAAATCACATGAAGCGACAAAAGGGATATTAACTCTAATTTTTTCAAGTCCTTCATCAATTTCTCTTGTTACTGTTGCAATATTATCTTCTATTTCGATTTTGGATGCAAATGTTGCTTGAGGCCAATTAAGTAAAGCTGATGTCATTTGACCAGTTTGATTTGAGTCATCATCAATTGCCTGTTTGCCCATAAGAATAATTGAAGGTTTTTCTTCTTCAGCTATTTTAGAAATAATTTTTGATATAGCTAATGGTTCTAATTCAATTTCAGATTTTACATGCACTCCCCTATCAGCACCCATGGCAAGAGCAGTACGTATAGTTTCTTGAGCTTTATCAGCGCCAACTGAAAGAACTATAATTTCATCAGCTTTGCCAGATTCCTTTATACGAAGAGCTTCTTCAACTGCGTTTTCATCAGGGGGATTCATAGACATTTTAACATTATCTTTTTCAACTCCACTACCGTCAGATTTAACTCTTATTTGTACATTATAATCAATAACTCTTTTTACGGTAACTAGTATTTTCATATTAATTTCTTAATTTTTCATTAAGTGGATCATAAGGGCTATCCTCAATGACAGTAACTTTATGTTTTTTATCTAATATATCCATTTCTAAATTTTTACCAACCTTAGCAAATTGCGGCTCTACCATAGCAATTGCGAGCGATTTTTTCACTCTAAAACCGTAGTTACCTCCTGTCGCACGACCAATTACTAAACCGTCACTATAAATAGGATTATTGCCTAGTGCATCTGCGTCTTCGACATCATGGACTTCTAATGTTACCATTTTGTTTTTAAAGCCTTTTTGCTGCCATGCTACAAGAGCGTCTCTACCTATAAAGTTACCTTTGTTTAGGTGCACAAATCTATCTAATCCAGACTCAAAAGCAGAATACTCAATAGACATTTCAGTACCAACTAACTTATATGTTTTTTCAACTCTTAAACTTTCCATAGCCCTAATACCAAATGGCTTTAAATTAAAGTCTTTACCTGCTTCCATAAGTTTATCAAAAATATGATTTTGATATTCTATTGGATGATGCAATTCCCAACCAAGCTCACCTACAAAATTCATACGCATTGCTATTGAAGGTGCTAAACCTACATTAATTTTTTTGGATGAAAGCCATGGAAAATTTTCATTTGAAAGATTAGTTTTAGTAATTTTAGACAAAATATCTCTTGATTTCGGGCCCGCAAGAACCAACACACCCATACTATTAGTTAAGTTTTCAAAAGTTACTGAACCATCTTTGGGCATCCATTTGTGTATCCAATCATGATCCAATCTTTGAAATGCGCCTGCAGAAACCAAATAAAATGCGTTTTCTTTTTCTTTTGCAATTGTAAACTCAGAGTGAACTCCTCCTGCAGTATTTAAAGCATGACATAAGTTAACTCTTCCATTCTTTTTTGGTATTTTATTTGCTACTAAATAGTCTAAAAATTCCTCAGCACCTGGTCCAGATATTCTGCATTTAGCAAAAGCTGACATATCGAGCAAGCCTGCATTTTCAGAAACATTAATACATTCATTACCTACGTGATTAAACCACTTAGACCTTCTAAATGACCAATCATCTTTTTGAAATTCTTTTGAAGGAGCAAACCAATTTGCTCTCTCCCATCCAAATTTTTGACCAAACACAGCACCTAAATTTTTTAATCTGTCATAACATGGAGCTTGTCTTAATGGCCTACCCCCTTCTCTCTCTTCATCTGGAAAGTGAACAGTAAATACATTTGCATAAGCTTCCTCATTTTTATCAATCAAGTAAGACTCTGTGGCATAATCTCCAAATCTTCTTGGATCAACACCAAGCATATCAATAGTTGGTTCCCCATCTACAATCCACTCTGCAATTTGCCATCCTGCTCCACCTGCAGCTGTTATCCCAAAACTATGACCCTCATTTAGCCAGAAGTTTTTTAAACCCCAAGCTGGCCCAACTATGGGGCTTCCATCAGGTGTGTAACAAATGGCACCGTTGTATACTTTCTTTACACCAACCTCTCCAAATATAGGAACACGATGTATTGCAGATTCAATATGAGGTTCTATTCTCTCTAAGTCTTCTTGAAAAAGTTCAAATTCTGATTCTTTATCAGGTCCATCTACATAACATACTGGAGCACCTTTTTCATATGGACCTAGAATAAGACCACCTCTTTCTTCTCTCATATACCAAGAACTATCTGAATCTCTAAGGACTCCCATTTCTGGAAGGCCCTGTTCTTTTCTTTTTAATATTTCAGGATGATCATCAGTTACTATGTATTGATGTTCTACAGGAATTACTGGAATTTCAAGACCAACCATTTTACCTGTTTGTCTTGCAAAATTTCCACTGCATGAAACAACGTGCTCACACTCAATATTTCCTTTATCTGTTTCAATAACCCAATTATCATCATTTGTTTTAGAAATACCTGTAACAGTTGTGTTTCTATATATTTCTGCACCTTTATCTCTTGCCCCTTTTGCTAAAGCTTGAGTTAAATCTGCAGGCTGTATATATCCGTCTTCAGGATGTTGAATTGCTCCAATTAAGCCTTCAGTATTACACAAAGGCCATATTTCTTTTACTTGTTCTGGTGTGAGAAACTTAACATCAACTCCAATAGTTTTAGCAACTCCAGAATATTGATAATATTCATCCATCCTATCTTTTGTTGTTGCAAGTCTAATATTTGAAACAACACTAAAGCCAACTTTTTGACCAGTTTCTTCTTCAAGTGTTTTGTATAATTTAACAGCGTACTTGTGTAACTGTCCAACCGAGTAACTCATATTAAATAACGGCAGAAGTCCAGCAGCATGCCATGTTGATCCAGAAGTTAATTCTTTTCTTTCAACTAGGACTACATCTGACCAGCCCTTTTTAGCTAAATGATATAGTGTACTTACACCTACAGCTCCACCTCCTATTACTACAACTTTTGACTTTGTTTTCATTGTTATTAATTAATACTGTACTTCATTAATCATATTAAATAGAATGGGTCAATCATGAGATACTTCAAAAGTTTGTTTTTAGTGGTTATAATTAGTGTGTTAATTTGTCTTCCCCTAAAGGCTGAAATGACTATAGAAAAGTTGTTTTTTGACAACTCTCAACCTTTTCACTTGAAAATACTTAAAGTGATTCCTGAAGAAGGATTAGTCCAAATCGGTAATGATGATGCAAAAAATACTATAATTGAATTTATGGATTATTTTTGTGGTTACTGTAAAAAAGTACATTCTGAACTATTAGAAATAGCAAATGAACGAAATGACACTAGGATAGTTTTTCTACAACATCCAATATTAAGTGAATCATCTAAAGTGTTAGCAAATATGGTTGTGGCTGCTAATTTGCAAAACAAGGGAATTGAATTTCATAATGCATTATTTAGCGTTGAGGGTAATATTAATAATGAAAAACTTAAGCAAATAGTAGAAGAGCTTGGAATTAATGGTGCTAAGCTAAATATAGACATATCTAGAGAAGAAGTAAAAAAAATAGTTGCTGTTTCTTCCTTTGTGGCGAATGGAACAGGTGCCAGAGGTACACCTACATTCTTTATAAACGAAGAGTTTGTTGTTGGGTATATTTCTATTGATAAAATTAAATCTTTATTAAAATAATAAAAGCTTCTTTATTAAAAGAAGCTTTTACAAAAAATTTATAATAGCTATTTGTTAGCGTCAGACACTTCCCTTGTATTTGCATTATAAGACTCAGTGAAAGGTATTGAAACTATTTCAGCATCAACTGGAGTTCCAGGAGTATCAGAATATTGATCAGGGAGATGTACTTTATATTTCTTACCTAATGTCCCTACTGGGAAACCATTTTTGCTTAATGTCCCTTCATATGGAACATAACCCATAGCAATATTTCTTCCTTGTTCAGGATGGTACCATGGAGAAGTTATAAATCCACATGGTTCACTACCATCTTCTGATACTAACCAGAAATCTGGGGCATATTCTTCAATTGGTTTTCCACCAAGTGATAAGCCAACAAGCTGTAATTTATAAGGTTTTTGACCAGCTCGTAAGTCGTCTCTCATCTTTTCGAGAACAGCTTTACCCACATAGTCAGTAGTTTTATTCCACTCACCTTTTCCTGATAACGAAACCTGATATCCTAAATTACATTGAAAAGGATTGTGTTGATTATCCATATCTTGACCCCAAGATAAAATTCCAGCTTGAATCCTTCTATGATGAGCTGGTGCTATTACCATAAGATTATGTTTCTTTCCTGCTTCTAAAACAGCATTCCACATATCATCTGCATATTTAGTAGAATC